>SDBT01003115.1_pt1 | contig 28834 bp, 20 predicted proteins | sample 2277101 | NCBI WGS metagenome assembly SDBT01 (sample SAMN10404973, study PRJNA504765) | marine sediment metagenome | isolation source: marine sediment core GS10_PC15, 103 cmbsf | place: Arctic Ocean: Southern Knipovich Ridge | collected 2010
TGGCCTGGTTGACAAGTGATGCGGCAGTGGTGCCAATGATTGGACCGCAATTATTGTCGATAATCATGTTGTGTCTGACCAATGGAGAGACAGACTCGATTTCCTCTCCGACAGGCTGCTAGGATTCCCAATAACCTTCCCCAGCCGGGTGAGTTCATCGGGCGAGGGCGGGAGAAGGCGGAGGTATGGGAAGCGCTGGCTTCGCGCTGGCCACTCATCTGCATTGACGGCATCGGCGGCATCGGAAAGACGGCCCTGGCGCTGGAGGCCGCCCACGAATGCTTACGGGCTAGCAAGGGCGAGATCCCGGCCGATGACATCCCCACCTTCGATGCGTTCGTCTGGACGACAGCCAAGGACCGAGAGCTTGCCCTGAGCGACATCCTCGATGCCATCGCCCGCACTCTGGACTACCCTTACATCGCCCAGCTTCTGCCCAAGGAGAAGTGGAGCGAGGCGGCCAAGTTGCTCCGGACCCAGCGCTGCCTGCTCATTGTGGACAACTTCGAGACCATCACAGACGACACAGTACGGGATTTTCTCCTCACCCTGCCAGAACCCAGCAAAGTGCTCATTACCAGCCGGGAGCAGAAGTTGCGCCAGGCCAGGGCCATCTCCCTGCGGGCGATGGAGCAAGGCGAGGCACTGGCCCTGATTCGCAACGAGGGCAAGCGCCTTGGGCTCCCGGCGGTAGAGGGGGCCGAGGAGAAAGTGCTCCTACGGCTTTATGAAGCCACAGGCGGGACGCCCCTGGCCATCAAGTGGGCTGTAGGGCAGATGAAGCAACGAGGCCAATCGTTGGACACGGTGCTGGACTACCTATACGAAGCCAGAGGCGACATCTTCGAGAACATCTTCGCTCGCTCCTGGGGGCTTCTGAGCGAGAACGCCAGGTGCGTCCTGATGGTGATGCCCATCTTCGCCACCTCGGCCTCAAAGCCCGCTATCGAAGCTGCCAGCGACGTACACAAGTGGGACCTGGACGAGGCATTGGGGCAGTTGGTGGAGATGTGGCTGGTGGAGGCCAGCGAGGAACTGGATGAGGCCAAGCGCCGCTACAGCATTCACCCGCTGACGCGGGCGTTTGCGGGGGCGAGGCTGGGGGAAGACAAGGGGTGGGAGAGAGGGACGAGGTTGAGGGGAGCTGAGTATCTCGTAGACTTCGCTGGGGCACACAGTGGTGAAGGATCACAAAACTACGATGAACTTGAGAAAGAACGGGAGAACACTCTTAAAGCCATGGATTGGTGTTATAGTGAGGGTGAATGGAAAGTGGTCGTGCAGGTGATGGATGCGGTGGGTGACTTTCTTGGGGTTCGTGGCTATGGGTACGATCGTCTGAACTATGGACGCAAAGCGATGGTAGCAAGCGAGAAGCTAAATGACTGGAAACAATGGGCTTGGTTTGCTATCTTCGATGTTGGTTGGGAAGAATACAAGCATGGCGATCTTCTGGCAGCAAGAGATTTGACTGAGAGAGCTAAGCGGTTATGTGAGACCAATGCCTACCAAAGAGATCTTGCTTTGGCGTTACGTAACCTTGGGGTTTTTGCTTCTATCGAAGGCAAATATGAAGATGCATATTGTTTGTACAAGAAGAGCTTGACACTCTGGCAACAATTAGGTGAGTGGAAATGGGCTGCCGCGACACGAAGGAGTATTGGGCACGTTGCACGTCAGCAAGGCGATTATCGCGAGGCGGCGTTATGCTATACAGCGGCACTGGAAGACTACGAGAGGTTAGGTGATGAAGAGAGAGAAGGGCCTGCTCTCGTGCAATATGGTTTTGCGAGAATAGCTCACCAGCAAGGCAAATATGAGCAAGCTAAGCAGCTCTATACAGAATCACTGGCGGTATTTGAAAAACTGGGGAGATGGGAGACTATTGCGCTCTGTAAGCAGAGATTAGGTGAGATAAATGAGCATAGGAAGAACTATGATCAAGCTTTGCGGTTTGCGCGTGAAGCATTGGAACTCTATGAATCATTGGGAATGAAGAGGCAAAATGCGCAGACACGGCAGTTGGTGGAGAGATTGGAGACCAGGATCGCGGAGGCACGGAAGTGACGGAGGCACGGAAGGGAATTCCGTGTTGGAGGGAGGAGGATCCAATGACTCTTAAGGTCATTCTAGAAAAAGGGGCAGATGGCTATATCATCGCTGAGTGCCCACAAATCCCAGGCTGTATGTCTCAGGGCAAAACAAAAGAGGAGGCCTTGGCCAACATCAAAGACGCTGTCCAAGCTTGCCTTAAGGTTATGTCGAAGCGATGATCAAGTTGCAGGAGAGTCAACCATGAAAATCACCAAAGCGGTCATCGCCGCGGCCGGGCTGGGGACGCGGTTCCTGCCGGCCACCAAAGCCGTGCCCAAAGAAATGCTCCCTCTGCTGGATCGGCCTATCCTCCAACACGTGGTGGAAGAGGCCGTGAACTCAGGCATCACCGACATCGTTTTGGTGACCCGACGCGGCAGCCACGCCATCACCGATCATTTCGATTCAGCGCCCGAACTAGAACGGACTCTGGAGGCGACAGGCAAATCGGACTACCTGGAAGAGGTCAGGCGCGTTTCGCGGTTGGCCAACTTCGCTTTCGTCCGCCAGGGGGACGATCTGCCCTACGGCAACGGCAGCCCGGTGCTAGCGGCTAGCTCCTTCATCGGCAGGGATGAGACGTTCGTCTACATGTTTGGCGACGACGTTATTGACGCGGACCCGCCCGGCCTGCGCCAGGTGATGGACGCCTACCAGCGCTACCAGCCCGCTGCGGCCATGGCCGCCTACGAGGTTCCCTGGGAGGAGACCCACCTTTACGGCTGCATCAAGCTGAAAGAGGACACGGATGCTCCAGAGATTGAGGACCTTATCGAGAAGCCCGAGCCGGGGAAGGCCCCCTCCAATCTCATTCAGATAGGGAGGTTCGTCGTCCCATACGAAATCATCGAAATCTTGGAGAGACAAGTGCTGGGCAAGGGGGGAGAGCTATGGATGGCCGATGCCATGTTGACCCTTGCTCAACGAAAGCGAGTCATAGCCCAGCCGATCAAAGGGACCTGGTACACCACCGGCGATCCGCTGCGGCTGTTGCAGACGTTCATCGCCCTGGCTCTGAAAGACGACCGCATCGGCCCGCAGCTTCGCCAGTATCTCCAGGGACTCAGGCTGTAGCCTCCCTGGTCGAGGCGAGCAAAGACCGCCCGTAGCCCGTTAGCGAAGCGGCGGCGTACCGAAACCAAAGATATTGGGTATTGGAGATTAGATATTGGAGCTTGGCCAATACCCAATATCCAGTACCAAATACCCAAACCAAGGAGGATCAAAGATGATCATCGGAGTGTCGAAGGAGATAAAGACGGCCGAGAACAGAGTCGGCGCCACGCCAGCCGGAGTGGACATGCTGCTCAAGGCAGGTCACAAAGTGCTGGTCGAGAAGAGCGCTGGCGAGGGGAGCGGCTTTTCCGATGAGGAGTATAGACAGACAGGAGCAGAGATAGTGCCCACCGCCGCTGACGCCTGGGGAGCTGAGATGGTGCTCAAGGTCAAAGAGCCTATCGAGCCGGAATTCCAATTCTTCCGTGAAGATCTACTCCTGTTTACCTTTCTTCACCTCGCCAACCCGAAGCTGGCGAACTTGACCAGGCTTCTGATGGAGAAGAAGGTGACGGCCGTGGCCTACGAGACAGTCGCGTTGCCGAACGGCGAGCTACCCTTGCTAGACCCCATGAGCGAAGTGGCCGGCAGGATGTCGGTGCAGGTGGCTGCTCATTACCTGGAAAAGCCCAATGGCGGACGGGGCAAGCTTCTGGGTGGGGTGACTGGCGTCGTTCCCTGCACTGTGGTCGTCATCGGAGTCGGAACTGTGGGGAGGAACGCGGTGGAGATGGCTCTCGGTATGGGGGCCAGCGTCACTGCAATGGATCTCAGGATAGATAGGCTTCGCCACCTGAGCGAGATATTCAGTGGGAATCTCGTCACCCTGAGCTCGAATCTTCGCAACGTCGCCGAGGCTGTCAAGCGCGCCGACGTCGTGATCGGAGCGGTGCTCGTTGCTGGCGCGAGGGCGCCTCACGTGGTCACGCGGGAGATGGTGGGGAGCATGAGGCCAGGTAGCGTGATCGTTGACGTTGCCATTGACCAAGGCGGCTGCATCGAGACATCCCGTCCCACCACCCACACCGACCCCATCTACGTTGAAGAGGGTGTGATCCACTACTGTGTCACCAACATGCCCGGCGCCGTACCGCGCACTTCGACATATGCCTTGACCAACGCCACCTTGCCCTATGCCCTCAAGCTGGCCAACCTGGGCTTTGTCGAGGCTGTGAAGAACGACGCAGCCTTGGTCAAAGGGGTAAACGTCTACAAAGGTAACGTCACCTGCGAGGGGGTCGCCAGCGCCCACGGATTAGAGTGCAAGCCGCTGGAGACGCTGCTGGAAGTTAGAGGTTAGAAGGGAGAGCGCCGTGGATTACGAAGCCGTCATCGGCATCGAGGTTCACGCCCAACTGCTGACTGAATCCAAGATGTTCTGCCGCTGCAACGCCAATTATGCTGCGGCAGAGCCCAATACCCACGTCTGCCCCGTCTGCCTGGGGATGCCGGGCGTGCTGCCGGTCATCAATCATAAGGCCATTGAGTACACCGTTATGACCGCCCTGGCCCTCAATTGTCAGATCCCGGAGTTCTCCAAGTTCGACCGCAAGAACTATTTCTACCCCGACCTGCCCAAAGGATACCAGATCTCCCAGTACGACCTGCCTCTCTCCCGCGACGGCTGGCTGGAAATCGAGGTGGGCGGGGAAGCCAGGCGCATCGGCATCGAGCGGGTGCATCTGGAGGAGGACACGGCCAAGCTGTTTCACCTGGGCGGGCACAGCCTGGTGGACTTCAATCGCTCTGGCGTGCCCCTCATGGAAATTGTCAGCCGGCCCGACATTCGTACTCCTGAGGAGGCCCGCCAGTATTTAACAAAGCTGCACACCATTCTGAGATACCTGGGGGTGAACTCAGGCAACATGGAAGAGGGGGCCATGCGCTGCGAGGCCAACATCTCTCTGCGACCGAGGGGCAGGAGTGAGCTTGGCACTAAGGTGGAGGTCAAGAACCTCAATAGTTTTCACTCAGTGAAGCTGGCCCTGGAGTACGAGATCGAACGCCAGGCCAGGAGCCTGGAGGTGGGTGGACGCATTGAGCAGGTGACGATGGGCTGGAACGAAGCGCGATGTGTCACCGTGGTTCAGCGCAGCAAGGAACATGCCCATGACTATCGCTACTTCCCAGAGCCGGACCTGCCACCCCTCGTCCTAAGCCGGGAATGGGTGGAGGGAATCAGGGCCAGGTTGCCCGAATTGCCCAACGCCAGGCGGGAACGCTTCACGGAACAGTACGGGCTATCCCGCTACGACGCCGAGGTGCTGACGGCGGAGAGGCCAGTGGCCGACTACTTTGAATCCTGTGTCCAAGCCCTCCCCCCCAACTTGGGGGGAAAAGAGGGGGGCGCCAAAACCGTGGCCAACTGGATCACCGGCGAGCTCTTCCGCCTGCTCAAGACCGCAGACATTGAGATCGAGGTGGTCAAGATCACTCCCGATGCGTTAGCTGAGCTGCTCAAACTGGTGGAGAAAGGCACCATCAGCATCCACATCGCCAAAGACGTTTTCGCCGAGATGTTCGAGACGGGCCGCCCTGCCTCCCAGATCGTCAAGGAGAAGGGTCTGGCCCAGATCAGCGACGCCGAAGAGCTCTCGCGCATCGTCGAGCAGGTCATAGCTGAGAACCCCGGCCCGGCGGCGGAGTACTTGGCGGGCAAGGAGCCGGTGTTGCGTTTCCTCGTCGGTCAGGTGATGAAGGCCACCCGCGGCAAGGCCAACCCCCACCTGGCTAACGAACTGTTGAGGGAGAAGCTAGGCGAGGCTTGACTTTCGACGTCTTTTGTGTACAATATGAAAAGCGAATTCGGAGGAACGAGGGCGTTCTCAGGGAGTCTGTAACGAGCGCCCCTGGGCGCTTTTTGTTTCTCCAAAAAATATAACCGAGGAGGTTAGAAGTGCAAGAAAACCCTGTTAGTGAAAACCCGTATGAGATAGCGCAAAGGCAGTTCGACAATGCGGCCAAGTATCTCGATCTGAAAGCGGGCATCAAGGCCAAGCTGCGGCTTCCCAAGCGGGAGCTGACCGTCAATTTCCCGGTGAAGATGGACGACGGCAGCATCAAGATGTTCACTGGCCACCGCGTGCAGCATAGCCTGGCTCGCGGGCCAGCCAAGGGTGGCATCCGTTACCATCCCGACGTGACCATAGACGAAGTGCGCGCCCTGGCTATGTGGATGACCTGGAAGTGCGCGGTGGTGGGGATCCCCTACGGCGGCGCCAAAGGCGGTGTGGTCTGCAATCCCAAGGTGATGTCAGAGCGGGAACTGGAACGCCTGACCCGGCGCTACACCAGCGAGATCATCATGTTGATCGGCCCTGAGTCCGACATCCCCGCTCCCGATGTCAACACCAATGCCCAGACCATGGCCTGGATCATGGACACCTACAGCATGACCAAAGGCTATTCGGTGCCGGCTGTGGTCACCGGCAAGCCCATCGAGATCGGCGGCAGCCTGGGACGGCGGGAGGCTACCGGTCGCGGCGTGATGTTCACCACTCGCGATGCCCTCAAGCACCTGGGTATGCCCATTGAGGGAGCGCGGGTAGTTGTGCAGGGGTTCGGTAACGTGGGTGGCATCGGGGCCCAGCTTTTGCAGGAATTGGGCTGCACCATCATCGCTGTCAGCGATTCGCAAGGGGGCATCTACAATCCAAAAGGATTGGACGCCGAGGATGTGATGCGCCACAAGGCGGAGACTCGCACCGTGGTCGGCTATCCGGGTACCGATAAGATCACGAACGAGGAGCTACTGGAGCTGGACTGCGAGGTTCTCGTGCCGGCTGCTCTGGAGAATGAGATCACCCAGGAGAATGCAGACCGCATCAAGGCCCGTGTCATCGCCGAAGGAGCCAACGGCCCCACCACGCCGGAGGCGGATGACATCCTGTTCGACAAAGGCATCTTCGTCATTCCTGATGTCCTGGCCAACGCGGGCGGGGTGACGGTGTCCTATTTCGAGTGGGTGCAGGGCTTGCAGTCCTTCTTCTGGAGTGAAGACGAGGTCAACAAGAATTTGGAGAAAATCATGGTCAGAGCTTTCCAGGACGTGCTGGCTATCTCCCAAAGGAGGGAGGTCAACTTGCGCATCGCGGCCTACATCCTGGCCATTGACCGTGTGGCTACTGCTACTCTGTTGCGGGGCATCTACCCGTAAGAGCCGAGGAGGCGCTCAAAAATGATAGCCAATGATAATGATGTAATGGTTGCCCCGACTCAATCGCCGGAGCAATACAGCGTGGAGGAAGACATCTACGAAGCTTGCTCGTACCCAGCGGAAGCGATGTTCAATAGCGGGATCAATCCCTGCCACATGGCATTGCGCCAGTTTGACGTGGCAACAGAGCATCTGGATTTGAAAAAGGGGTTGATAGACTTTCTACGGCACCCCAAGCGCGCCCTGATCGTCACCTTCCCGGTGAGGATGGACGATGAGTCAGTGAGGATGTTCACCGGTTACCGGGTGCATCACAACGCGGTGATGGGGCCAAACAAGGGTGGGATACGCTATCACCCCGATATCACCTTGGATGAGATGCGTGCTCTGGCCATGTGGAATACGTGGAAATGCGCCGTGGTGAATGTCCCCTTCGGCGGTGCGCAGGGAGGTGTGGTCTGCGATCCTGAGTTGCTATCCCAGCGCGAGCTGGAGCGCCTGACACGGCGCTACATCACCGACATCTCGCTGCTGGTGGGGCCAAAAAGCGACATCCCCAACCCCGATCTGAACACAGGCCCACAGATAATGGCCTGGGCCATGGACACCTACAGCATGAATAAGGGCCACTCAGTGTCGGCTGTTGTCACAGGCAAACCCCTGGAGATCGGGGGCACCCTGGGCCAAGCCGGAGCCATCGGACGGGGTCTGATGTACGTTGTCCGGGAAGCTTTCAAGCGGATGGGCAAGAAGCTAGAGGGTGCCACAGTTGCGGTGCAGGGCTTCGGCCGGGTGGGCTCCAACGCAGCCCTCTACTTGCAGGAGGCCGGCTGCCGTATCGTGGCCGCCAACGACCTGCACGGCGGGGTGTATAATCCCAAAGGCTTCGACGCCGTGGCTGCCGTTCGTCATGCGGCCCAGAAACGCACAGTGGCGGGTCTGGAGGGGACAGAGCCTATCACGGAACAAGACCTCTTGAGCCTGGACTGCGACATCCTGGTGCCGGCCGCTCTGGGCAACCAGATTCGAGCCGATAACGCCGAACGGATCCAGGCCAGGCTAATCGCCGAGGGAGGGCCAGGCGTTATCACCCCCCGCGCCGATGCCATTCTGGCCGACAGAGGGGTCTGCGTCCTACCCGACATCCTGGCCAGCGCCGGGGGGATGGTGGTGTCCTACTTTGAATGGGTGCAGGATGTGCAATCCTTCTTCTGGAGCGAGGAGCAGATCAACGCCAGGCTGCGAGACACCATGACGCGCAGTTTCCGGCAGGTATGGGACATCGCCCAGGAGCGCGAACTCCCCATGCGCACAGCGGCCTACGTTCTGGCTGTCGGACGGGTAGCCCAGGCAACGCTGCTGCGAGGCATCTGGCCCTGATACCGTTATCGCCGAAGGCTTCGACCGAAGATCACATCTTCAAAGCTCTGGCCATGGGCGCGCCTTACGTGAAGGCGGTCTGCATGGGTCAGGCGCTCATGATTCCCGGCATGGTCGGCAAGAACATCGGTATCTACACCAACGGATAGGGTTTAGTGACATTCGCTTCGCTCGTCTGAAAATACAGAACCCTCGCCGGCAGAAAGCTGGGCGAGGGTTCTGCATCATCCGTTCTCGCAATTCATTCTACCCTTTCACAACCTTTCCGTGCTCCGTTTTAGGCGATTGCATAGCCTATTCATACTTTTCCTGTCAATTCGCTCTATTCTTTGTACAACCCTTTTGTAAGGTTTCCGTAACCTACAAAAGGGTCATTTTATGGTATAATATTCTTAACTGCACTGAAATAAGGTGATTCCGATGAGGCCTGTTGGGTCAGTGTTCCGCCGTGAGCCGAAGAATGGGCGAGTATTCGTGAGTGTTAGGGATACGCTACGAGAAATCGGTGCTTTTCGATGTGACCACCCCGCTATCGCACCACCGACCAGTGGTCAATTGCATTTTTTCAGGAGAGCCATATGTAACATACAGAGCAAAGACTCCTTTTCAACTGTATAAGGTCTGACAAAGGTAAACCCATCGAAAGCTGGGGACGCAAAGCCACGGGTCTAAGTTGGCAGATGGCCAATCACCATTAGCTGATAGGACAGCCGAGTTGCCGAAGACGGATTTCGAGAAGCGTGCTGTTCGTAAACGGGTCGGTCGCCAACACGCTTTTTTTGTTCGGCAGAATACGACTTGAGTATGATCACTCTTGTATGGAACGCTGCATTAATGATACGTCATCAAGTGGCCAAGCGCCGGAACAGTTACTGTTGAATAGGAGGAACAATTATGTATCGACTTTATGGTCTCGCGCTGTTCGTTGCCGGAGGAGGGTTTCTGTTAGTAGTCGCCTATTTGCTGTTCACAGAGTATATGGGAGGCCTGGTGGGCATGCAAAACCTGTTGTTCCCTGTTGGGGGCTGCTTATTTGGATATTGGCTGACTATAGCAGGTTACAGGATGTCTACCGGAGATCGTTTCTGAGAGGCTAAGAGACGAGTGCGCATCGGTTAGCATGTCACTGATGCCCACCGCGCTATCGTACGTTGTGGTTGGGGTGGGTTTCGAATTTGCAGGCTGTCTCGTCGTGGGCTGGTGCTTACCATCCTCTATGTTTCCCCGGCACAGGGTTAGTTGCTCAGCACAGAATTGCTGAACGGTCACTAGCAGTAGTGACCGTTCTTTTTTTCTGCATAGACGAATTCAATAACTGGACAAAGCGCCGGTACATGGTATAATTGTGACTGCGAAACTCATTAGGAGTTTGTCTATTGTGATCAGACCAACAGGGCTCAGCACGGTATCTCCCCCACCAACGAACTTAGCGATGAGGTAACCCGATTGGAAAAACGGTTCGAACTACACTTAACCGATATGGCCCACGGCGGCGATGCCCTGGGGCGGCACGAGGGGAAGGTGATCTTCGTGCCTTACGCCATGCCAGGCGAAGAGGCTCTGGTAGAGATCGTCGAGGACAAGGGACGCTACGCACGAGGGCGGCTCGTCGAGATCCTCTCGCCCTCGCCTCAGCGGGTTGATCCCCCATGTCCCCACTTCGGGCCTGGGAAGTGCGGCGGATGCCAGTGGCAGCACATCGCCTACCAGGCCCAACTGGAGTTCAAGGCGGCAGTGGTTGGCGATCAACTGGCTCGTCTCGGCCGCCTCCCCGATGTCCCTCTGAAGATGAAACGACCCATCCCCAGTACCTCACCCTGGCATTACCGCAACCACGTCCAGTTCTCCATTAGCGATGACGGCCGGCTGGGCTTCGTATCCGCGAAGGGCCGCCGCGTGGAGACCATCGAGGTGTGCTACCTGCTGCATCCCCTCCTGGAGGAACTCTTCACCGCCCTGGATCTCGAACTGCCGGGACTGGCGCGGCTTTCACTGCGAGCCGGTGTCAACACTGGCGATCAAATGATGATCTTCGAGACCCACGACGACCTGCCGCCCGCCCTGGAGAGCGACCTGCCCGTCTCCTGTGTCCTGCTTCTCTCCGATGGCACTCCCGTTAACCTGATTGGCAGCAACCACATCACCGAGATGGTGGCTGGGCGAAGATTCCACATCTCAGCCACCAGCTTCTTCCAGGTCAACACCGCTGCCGCCGAGGAGTTGGTTCGCGTGGTCGGCGAATACCTGGCCCCAACGAGCGAGGAGACGCTTCTGGACGCCTATTGCGGCGTGGGGATGTTCGCCCTGAGTCTGGCCGACAAGGTAGGCCACGTGATCGGCATCGAGGAAGATGAGGGCGCTGTGGCGGATGCCCGCCTGAACGCCTCGGAGCTGACCAACGTGGAGTTCATCGAGGGGAGCGTGGAAACATCCTTGCCCCAGTTGGATAGACCGATTGACCTGGCGGTGTTAGACCCGCCCCGCCAGGGGTGCAAACCGGAAGCGCTGAGGGCTTTGGTCGAGCTAGCCCCTCGCCGCATCGTCTACGTCTCCTGCGATCCCGCCACCCTGGCCCGCGACGCCCGCCGGCTGGCCGAAGGTGGTTATCAACTGGTAGAAGTACAACCTGTGGACATGTTTCCCCAGACTTATCATGTCGAAAGCGTGGCGCTGTGGGAAAGGCTAACGGACTGACTCATCCGTTTCCTCCGCCGCTGCGTAGCCCGCGTCACGATCTAATTTCTGGAGGTGCAATCGAAATGAAACATATCAGTCTTTTGTTGTTAGGCATTGGACTCCTGTTAATTGTCAGTTGCGGCACATCCACACCGGAACCCACGTCCACACCCCTACCGACACCCATGCCGACGGCGACACCCGTGCCGACGTCCACGCCCCTACCCACACCAACTCCCACGCCCTTGCCAACTCCCACGCCCACACCCTCACCGGCGGACATCGCTCGCCGAGCTGGTGCGCAGATGATGACTACCAACTCACTTCATTACATCATCGAGCTCTCCGGCAAGGAGACTTACCTGGACAGCCCCCCGACGATGGCGCTCAAGCGGGCCGAGGGCGATCTGGTGCGGCCAGATCAAATGCGCGGCATGGTCAAGGTGTCATTGTTTGGTGCTGTGGCTGAGGTGGGCGTCATTGGATTGGGAGACGAGCAGTACATCACCAACCCTCTCAATCAGCAATGGGTAAAGCTGCCACCGGATTATGGTTGGTATTTTGATCCCACTCTCATCTTTGACCCAGAGTACGGTATCGAGCCTATCCTCAATGAAACTGCCTGGACGTTCGGCCCAGGAGATGAGATAGAGAGTCAGCCTCACCATCATCTGCACGGACAGTTGCCTGCTGCCCTGATCTCACCCCTGACTGCCGGCATGATCGGGGCGGGAGAGGTTACGATGGACGCGTGGGTGGGACAGCAAGATGCCTACGTGCGCCGTATCCAGATCGTGGAATTGGAGAGCGACCCGGAAGACCCGACCCATTGGCTCATCGAGTTCTCTGCTTTTGATGAACCTGTGGACATCGAGGCGCCGCCCGTGCCGTGAGTTGCGGTAAGCGCTCAGGTGCCAGGCACTTTCATCGGCCTCTTGGGAGCTACAGTGCCTCCAAGCCAGGAGATTGCTCAATCCGTCAGCTATTCGTAAGTGCCTGGCACCTTACCAGCTCGCCCCCATCATCCACCTGAACGGTTGCGAGTTGCGTTATCCCGCAGGAACCACCACCATGTCCAATAGCAATGATACGAAAGCCCAAAGCCGTCCCTATCTCGTTCTGATTCTGGTCTCGTTTGGCGTCTTTGTTGCCGCCGATGACCTCACGGTGGTTTCCACACTGCTGCCGCAGATGATGCTTGACTTTGAGATTCCGGTGCCTACCGGACTGGACGACGCGGCCTGGATTGTCAGCGCTTACCTGATCGCCTACATCGTGACCATGCCCTTCATGGGGCGGGTGTCGGATATCTATGGTCGCCGACGGGTTTACTTGGCCAGCCTGGGGCTTTTCGCTCTCGGCTCGATCTTCGTGCCCTTGGTCAAAGACCTGCCATTGCTCATCTTCTTCAGAGCTGTGCAGGCCCTGGGAGGCGGGGCGATGGTACCGGTGGCCATGGCCATCGTCGGCGACCTCTTTCAGGATAAACGCCGTCCGATGGCTATGGGCGTCCTGATCGCCGTGGACACCGCCGGCTGGATCTTTGGGCCGCTGTACGGCGCTTTCCTGGTGCGCTATCTGGACTGGCGCTGGCAGTTCTACATCAATGTTCCAGCCAGTCTCCTGGCAGCGGTGACAGCCTACTGGGCGCTGAGGAACTTGCCGCAGACCAGGCGGCGTGCATCGCTGGATATTCCCGGCGCATTGCTGCTCATGGGCGGCCTGGTGGCATTGAACGTCGCGCTCTCGTACAGTGGAGGGCGGGCGGCTACTGGCCCCTCGTTCGATTTCAACGCGCCGCCGCCCACTGCGCGGTTTGTTCTGCCCCTGTTGGGACTCTCTGTGTTGTTGTTTGGTCTGTTTGCCTGGCTTGAGCGGCGTGTCTCGCAGCCGTTGATTGACCTGGGCATGCTCCGGCGGCCCAACTTTGCCGCTGCCTGTGCCATCAACTTCCTGGTCGGTTTCGCCCTCATCATCGCCATGGTGGACGTGCCCTTGTTCATCAACATCATCCTAGCCGAAGGGGGCACTGCAGGTGAGGCGCTGCGCCTGGCAGCGGTGCGCAGCGGCCAGGTGCTGGCGGTGATGACGGGAACCATGGCCCTGGCCTCGTTACTGGGCGGCTGGCTCTGCGGGCGGTTTGGCTACCGCCTGCCGACGGTGCTGGGACTGCTGGCCGCCGCCGGGGGCTTTGGGCTGATGGGCACCTGGTCGCCAGGCATGAGCTACGGGCCAATGGCCATCCACCTGGCGCTGGCTGGGCTGGGTTTTGGGCTGGTGACAACCTCACTGAGCACGGCCGTCATTGATGCTGCGGGCGAGACACAGCGGGGTGTGGCCTCTGGTCTGGTCCTCATCTTGCGGCTTGTTGGGATGAGCACCGGCCTGTCGTTGTTGACCGCCTGGGGCTTGAAGCGTTTCGAGCGGCTTTCCAGCAGCTATTCCATCACCGAGCTTGGCGGCGCTCTCCTCAATCTCACGGCGCAAGTGCTGGACGAGACCTTTCTCGCCGCTGGTGGCGTGTTGTTGCTAGGCGTCCTGGCGGCGTTCACGCTGCGGGGCAGGTTGCGTCAAAGGCCGTCAGGCTAACTTCTTCCCTCTCACGACCACCATCCCTCAAACCCCGCACGCCCACAGCGAGACAACTCCACCCACCATCCGCCGAATCAGCCTTTTTCCTACCCAAATTCAGGCTTTTCCCTATTGACGTTTCATCCAGTGTGTGATATAATGAACATAGAGAGCAAGAGTTCGCCCCTGGTGGTGCCAGGCCAACACAGCCAACATTGTTCTCAACCCCGACGCCAGCCAAGGCTGCACCTTCGCGTGCCCTGAGGTTGGCCTTTTGCTCTAGCGGAAACAATGGACGAGAGGTTTAAGCAATGCAAGCTAAGAAGTATCTAAAATGGAGGTAAATCAAAATGAACAAGCGTTACTTCTCAATCGCAGCTACGGTGGCTATCATACTCAGCGTAGCCATCATGCTGGTGCTGATCCGCGGCAATGCTGGTGCGTCACGACTATCAGCGACAAACGTCCCGGAATTGATCGGCTACCAGGGACGGCTGACGGACGCGAACGGCAATCCACTGACAGGTACCTACAGCATGCAGTTCTGCCTGTACGATACAGATGTCGGTGGCACCCCGGTGGACGGCTGGTGCGAAGATCAGACCGTCTCTGTCACGGATGGCGTATTTAGCGTGCTGCTGGGGAGCGTCACGCCCATGCCGGAGACGGTCTTCGACGGAACGGAGCGCTATCTAGGGGTAAAGGTCGAGAGTGATGCAGAGATGACGCCCCGACGCCGGGTAGCAAGTGTGGGGTATGCTTATCGGGCTGAGGAGTCCTCGACGGCCGACTATGCCAGTTCTGCCGGTAACGCGGATACAGTAGATGACATGCATGCCAGCGAACTGGCGGGGATTCAAGGTCCTGTTGGAGCCACCGGCCCACAAGGACCACAAGGAGAGAAAGGTGACAAGGGTGATCAAGGGGATCAAGGGCCACAAGGCCCTTCGGGCGCAACGGGACCACAAGGACCTGCTGGAGCCACCGGCCCACAAGGACCTCCGGGCGCAACGGGACCACAAGGACCTGCTGGAGCCACCGGTCCACAAGGACCCGCAGGGCCGGCCGTACACACAAGTGCGATTTGCGTGAACGGAGTAAGTGATTATCCTTTTGGGTGTCGGGTGCAGACCTGTACCTGTGCTGGCGGTGCCACGCTGATTAGTCGGGTAAGTTCTCCTTGTACGGTGACTTCAGATACAGGTTCTTGTAGTGCCTCCGGCCAGTCCTGTCAAGGCCAGTGTTGTGTATGTGCGCCATGAGGATCTACCATGGTTGGCTGTAGTTACAGGCACGGGTGTCGGTGCTGATTGACCCCATAGCATGTGGATAGCCAAGGCTGGGCGAGGTGAAGAAGAGACTGATGGCGCAAGACGTCTGTTGCTTTCGGCCTGGGCAGGGGGGACAAACACATCGCCACGGTGAGGCTCGACGTGTGGCCCTGGTTGCTGTCCCGTGGCTCTATCAACTCCCGTGAGAAGGACGTCCAGGTCTTTATCAGTGAGCATGAGAATGCGGCTCAACAAGCACGGATCATCTTTTGGTACGGAGGTAATTGAAATGAACAGGCGATTTCTGTCAATTGCAGCTATCATAGCCATTGGTCTGCTCACCGTCGTCAACTCACTGGTGCTGGCACGACAAAACGCCAGCGCAGCCCGGCTGGCGGCGCCGCGTATCCCGCAACTCATCAGCTATCAGGGACGGCTGACGGACCCGTCGACTGGTGACCCCGTGTCTGACGGCACCTACGATATGCGTTTCTGCTTGTACGCCGGGCCCACTGGCGGCAGTGCTCTCTGGTGCGAAGATCAGTCCGTCCTTGTCACGGACGGCGTATTCAGCGTGCTACTGGGAAGCGTCACGCCCATAACGGACCCTCTCTTCGACGGAACCGAATGTTATCTGGGCGTGAAGGTGGGCAGTGACGACGAGATGACGCCCCGACGCCGGGTAGCAAGTGTGGGATATGCTTATCGGGCCGAGGAGTCCTCGACGGCCGACTACGCCAGTTCCGCTGGCAACGCAGACACGGTAGATGATAAGCATGGCAGTGACTTTGCCAGTACTAGTGAATTCGATGCCCACGAAGCTGATCCCAACGGCCATCACACCGGCTATACAGACGCCGAGGCTGTGGCAGCTATCAAGGCGGCAGATGGAGCTGGAAGCGGGTTAGATGCAGACATGGTGGACGGCCAGGACGCCAACGCGTTTGCTGCAACTGATCATGGACACACTAATATCCAGGGGTTCTTATGGAACAGCGGAGATTTTACCTACATCAAGGCAGGGGTAAACTGTGGCAACACACCCCGAACAGCGGATCAACTTTGCCAAGAAGCAGGCTACAGTTCAGCGGTGTACGCCAAAGGGTACCATCACGGGGAATGTGCTGGCCCCAGTATGCTTTCGTGCGAGGGAGTGGAGTGCTTCCCGGCCGGAACTAATTGCGTGGGACGATCCAACCACATCGGCGAAATGAGGGAAGGTGGCGGAAGCACCGAGTTCTCTGTGAGTGGTTGTGGTGGTGGAAACCCAGGCTGGTTCATCAGACTGCAATGCCAGCCATGACCAGAAGTGATATGACGTCCGATGTAGAGCTATCGTTGTCTTAAGTAGAGAGGCTAGCCTACGATGTGCCCCAGGGAGATTTGGGATCAGGGGCGACACAGTGTTTCAAAAGGGATCGAATCCATGAAACCTCAACGCTCAAAAAAGAAGCTTGCCCAGACTTTAGTCCACATGCTTGTTCTACTACTCCTTGTTCCCAGTTGGCTGATTTCCACTCCAAGCTCTCTATCAACCGCCCTTGGAAGAGACGATTCGACTTACTCGTCTGGTCAAAGTGCTAACTACAGGATCACCGCTGACGTTCTTGTCGAGGGTGGAGGACCAGGAAGCTCAGGCAACTACAGGGTCTTTGACGCCATCGGTGATGCAGTCGAAGGTGGGGAATCAAACAGCGACAATTTCACATTGTTCTCCGGCCCCATCCCTGTTTTGTATCCAGGTGGCCCGTCTCCCAGGTGGTTGATGGACATACCGGAAGGCTGGAATCACATCTCGCTGCCGCTGGATCCGATCACACCCTATACGGCCGAGGGCGTGTGCAGCGGGATCAACAGCCAAGGCGGAGACGCGGTCGAGATAGACCGCTGGTCTAATGGAGGCTGGGACAGCCACACCTGCGGCTCGCCCTCCAACGACTTCGACATCGAGTTGGGTTCAGGTTACTTCATCCGCAGCAACGCAGCCAGCACCTGGACCATCGAAGGCAACGAAGTGGCAACGGGTGTGCCACTTGACTTGCAAGTGGGCTGGAACTCTATCGGCGTACCTCACACCGATGCGTACACCGCCGAAAGCCTGTGCGACGAGATCATCAGCCAGGGGGTGACGGTGGTCGAGATTGACCGCTGGTACGCCAGCGGTTGGGACGGCCACATCTGCGGCCTGCCCTTCAACAATTTCCCCATCGAGATCGGCAAAGGCTACTTCGTCAAGGCCGACTCGGCCGGCATCGTAACGCCGACGGGAATAGCCTCGCGGCGGACCACGCCAAAGCCGCTCCCTCCGCGCACAGATTTCATGCCACCTGCTCCATCGGTCACCAAAGTGGAAATCTCCGACTCCGGCAAGCATCCGAAACGAGAACACCCCAAGTTGCAGGGCGTGTTAGGAGAATTGGTGAACACCTACGAGACGGATGGGCCTCTCGCTGTTCAGCAGGTCGCGGATAATCATGTGATCAAACTGCAAGAGGGGAAGGTGCTGGTTGTCGTCGAGGGCGACAGTGGTGACATGGACTCTCTCGCCCAGGCGATTGCTAAATTGGGTGCCGAGATCGGGACAGTGGCCAACGATCGAGCGTCGGCTTTGGTGCCCATCCCCGTGCTAGATGCTATCGCCTCCTTGCCCGAGGTCGCCTACGTCCGCTTGCCCTTGCCAATGGTGCAGGCAGCGACGACCAGCGAGGGGGTGTCAGTGATCGGTGCGGATGCCTGGCACGCGGCTGGACTCGACGGCGAGGGCGCAATCGTGGCCGTCATTGACTTCGGCTTCTCCAATTGGTCCGGCTTACAGAGCAGCGGCGACTTGCCTCCGGGTAGTCGCTTGGTGCGCAAGAACTACAAGAGCACAGCCTTTGAAGATAGTGGAACACACGGTAGCGCCTGCGCTGAGATCGTTTATGATATGGCGCCCGGGGTTGACAAGATGATCCTCTATGCCTTCGACGACGACGCAGACATCGAAGCTATCGTGACCGACATGATAGCCGAAGGGGTAGATGTCGTCGCTATATCCATCGGCTGGATCAACGCTGGCCCCTACGACGGGACGGGATACCTCAACGATCAGGTCAACCGGGCCGGGACCGCTGGCGTTTTCTGGGCTAACAGCGCCGGCAACGAAGCTCAGCGGCACTGGGAAGGGTGGTTCACCGACACCGATAGCAACAAATGGCATGAATTCGTCACCACCCCTGCCATCGACATCGTCAATGAGATCGGTTATCTTGACGTTGGAACCTATGTGGTCGCCGGCCTCAGTTGGAATGACTGGCCCACTTCGGATCAGGACTATGATCTATATCTTGCTTACTGGACGGGAACTGGTTGGTCGGCAAGATTTGCGTCCGAGGGGCTTCAATCGGGCACCCAGTCACCGACCGAGCTAATCGCAGTAAACGTTGATCGGTCGGCGTTATGGGGCCTTGCCATAGGGGAATACAATGCTCCTCTCCCGGCTGAGTACTTCGAACTCTACTCCTTCTACCAGAACTACGAGTACCAGATCAACAGCAGCAGTCTGCTGATCCCAACCGATGCTGATGGTGCAGTAGCCGTCGGTGCTTTCGACTATACCACGCCAGGTACCATTGAGAGCTTCAGCTCACGTGGGCCGCGCAATGCACCAGGAGGGGGCCCCTGGACAGGTAGCTGCCCCCACCAGAATTGCAAGCCTGAATTCGCCGCTCCTGATGGAGTCTCAACTGTCTCTTACGGTCCACAGGGCTTCCCAGGCACTTCGGCGGCTGCCCCCCACCTGGCGGGCGCAGCCGCTTTGGTCAAGCAAGCCTATCCTTCCTACACAGCATCTCAGATCGTGAACTTCCTTGAGGGTCGTGCCATAGATGAGGGGGATCCAGGCGACGACAATGTCTGGGGAGCAGGCAGGCTCTATTTGGGCACTCCTCCGAGTACCAACAACCCGCCCAACCCACCCAGCAGTCCTTCGCCAGCGGATGGGGCAACGGGAGTGTCAATCAACGACGATTTGAGTTGGATAGGCGGCGACCCCGACCCCAGCGACACTGTCACATATGATGTCTATTTTGAGGCCGACGACAATACACCGGACAATCTCATCTGCGACGATGTATCCACTCCTGCGTGCGACCCAGGCACATTGGCCTATGATACCCTCTACTACTGGTATGTCGTCGCCACCGACAACCACGGTGCCTCCACCACGGGTGACACCTGCGACTTCACCACCGAGTCGCAGCCCTGTACAGACCCGCCCACTACCCCCCACAACCCCTCGCCCGCTGATGATGCCACGGACGTGTCCATCAACGCCGACCTGAGCTGGTCTGGGGGGCACCCTTGTCCTGGCGAGTCGGTGACCTACGATGTCTACTTCGACACCTCCAATCCTCCAAGCACGCTGATCTGTGATGACGTGTCCAGTACCACTTGCGATCCGGGGACACCGAGCTACGAGACTCAGTACTACTGGAAGGTGGTGGCCAATGGGCACAACGGCCCCAGCAATGGCCCAGTCTGGGACTTCACCACCGGGGAGGAGCCCTGTACAGACCCGCCTACTACCCCTTACAGCCCCTCGCCTGCCGATGGGGACACGGACGTGTCCATCAACGCGGACCTGAGTTGGTCTGGGGGGCACCCTTGCCCTGGTGAGTCGGTGACCTACGACGTCTACTTCGACACCTCCGATCCCCCGACCACGCTGATCTGCGACGATGGGTCAAGTACCACTTGCGATCCGGGGACACTGAGCTACGAGACTCGCTACTACTGGAAGGTAGTGGCAACCGGGCTCAACGGCCCCAGCAACAGCCCAGTGTGGGACTTCACCACCGAGTCGCAGCCCTGTACAGACCCGCCCACTACCCCCTACAACCCCTCGCCCGCTGATGATGCCACGGGCGTCTCCATCAACGCCGACCTGGGTTGGTCTGGGGGGCATCCTTGCCCCGGCGAATCAGTGACCTACGATGTCTACCTTGACACCTCCGATCCCCCAACCACGCTGATCTGCGACGATGTGTCCAGTACCACTTGCGATCCGGGGACGCTGAGCTACAACACTCACTACTACTGGAAGGTAGTGGCAACCGGGCTCAATGGCCCTAGCCCTGGCCAAGTGTGGGACTTCACCACCGAGTCGCAGCCCTGTACAGACCCGCCCACTACCCCCTACAACCCTTCGCCTGCTGATGATGCCACGGGCGTATCTATCAACGCTGACCTGAACTGGTCTGGAGGGCATCCCTGCCCTGGCGAGTCAGTGACCTACGACGTCTACTTCGACACCTCCGATCCTCCAACCACGCTGATCTGCGACGATGTATCAAGTACCACCTGCGATCCGGGGACACTGAGCTACAACACTCACTACTACTGGAAGGTAGTGGCAACCGGGCTCAATGGCCCTAGCCCTGGCCAAGTTTGGGACTTCTGGACAGGCGATGTTGTCATCTCCGAAGTGCGGGTGACGAACGTGCGGGACACAGCCTTCAACGTCTCGTGGGTGACAAATCAATCGGCGACGGGGGAAGTGCATTACGGCACTGATCCGGATAATCTGGACCAGATCGCTTACGATGACCGTGGGGCGGGGACCAGGGACGATACCCACTACGTCACCCTGCTGGGCCTGACGTCTAACACCACCTACTACTTTGACGTCATCTCCGACGGGACGACGGACGACAACGGAGGGGTGCACTATACGGTGACCACCGGTCCAACGCTGGGGTTGCCGGCATCGGACACCATCTATGGACAGGTGTTCAAGGAAGACGGCACGACGCCAGCCGAGGGGACGATAGTCTACATCACACTGCGGGACGCTGACGGAAGTGGCAGTTCCGGCGAGGCTGCGCCCCTCTCGGCATTGGTGGACAGCAATGGCTACTGGTACGGCAACCTGGGCAACGCTCGGATGACTGATCTAAGTGACTACTTCTACTACTCGGCCAGCGGGGATGAGGTGGAGCTGAGGGCGCAGGGAGCCAGCGATGGCACAGCCAGCCAGACAGTGGACACAGCCAACGACAGATTGGCTCCGGATATGATGCTTGGTTCATCTCACTTCTGCGATAGCGTGAGTGAGATCCCACAGGAGGAGTGCGAAGCCATGGTAGCGCTCTACGAGAACACGGATGGCGCCAACTGGAGCAACAACAGCGGCTGGCTGGACACCAGCACACCGTGCAACTGGTACGGCGTGACGTGCAGCGCGGGCCATGTCACAAGGCTCAACCTTTATGACAACCAACTGAGAGGTAGCATACCGCCTGAACTGGGTGACCTGACCAATCTAACGCTGCTCTTCCTGCACCATAACCAACTGAGCGGCAGCATACCGCCTGAGCTGGGCAACCTGGCTAATCTGCAATCTCTCTACCTGTCCTCTAACCAACTGAGTGGTAACATCCCCGTCCAGTTGGGCGGTCTGGGCAATTTGCAAGTTCTCCACCTAGGTTACAACCAACTGAGCAGCAGCATACCACCTGGGCTGGGTGACCTCGCAAATCTACAGAACCTCTTCCTACAAGAGAACCAACTGAGTGACAGCATCCCGCCTAAACTGGGCGACCTCAGCAATTTGACAAGTCTTCTCCTGGGCGGCAACCAACTTAGTGACGGCATACCGCCTGAGTTGGGCAGCCTGACCGATCTGCGAACCCTCTCCCTGGGCAGCAACCAGCTGAGCGGCAGCATACCGCCTGAATTGGGAAACCTCACAAATCTGAGAGGTCTCTACCTGTACAACAACCAACTGAGCGGCAGCATACCCTCTCAGTTGGGCAGCTTGGCCAATCTGACCCAACTCTCCCTTGACAACAACCAACTGAGCGACAGTATCCCGCCTGAGTTGGGCAACTTGTCCAATTTGACGGATCTCTACCTGTATAACAACCAACTGAGCGGCAACATCCCCGTCCAGTTGGGCAACCTGATCAATTTGGATATCCTCTCCCTGTACAACAACCAACTGAGCGGCGACATCCCGCCTGAATTGGGAAACCTCACAGACTTGAGAGGTCTCTACCTGCACAACAACAGCCAACTGAGCGGGGCGTTGCCGCATAGTCTGACCAATCTAACCAAACTGGATGGCTTCTACTTTTACAACACCGACCTGTGCGAACCGGATGACGCGGAGTTCCAGGCCTGGCTGGCCAGCATCAGCAATTTGCAGAGCACTGGTGTCACCTGCTGTGTCCTCTTTGGTGACCTTGACGGCGACGGCGATGTGGACGTCGAGGACATCATGCTCGTTGCTAATTGCTGGCGCATGACGGACGAGGATCCCGGCTGCGCGCCCTACGACCTTGATGGCGATGGAATCATCACCGTCGTGGACATCATGCTGGTGGTCAAGCATTGGGGGGAGAGTTGTGTAGATGAGGACTGTGTGCCTGACTGGACTCTGGACTGCGGCGACAGTGATTCGTGGAACAACGGTAATCCAGGCTCGACGGATCATATTGATACCTACTCTTGTACCGGTTGGGATGAATCCGGGCCAGAGTATGCTTATGAGTTTACCCCATCAGCCAGTAATCAGGTTGCCGTCAGTCTAAACAATCTGAGTGCTGATTTGGATCTTTTCGTACTAGCCCCTGAGTGCAATGCCACCGATTGTCTTGTACATGATGACTTAATAGCATCTTTCGACGCAGCAGCTGGTCAGACTTACTACATCGTTGTCGATGGCTATGAAGGGGCTGTCGGTGACTACACGATCAGTGTCGATTGTTTAGATGGCGGGTGCGTGCCTGACTGGACCCTGGACTGCGGCGGCGGTGATTCGTGGAACAATGGCTATACGGGCTCGACGGATCTTATTGATATCTACTCTTGTACCGGTTGGGATGAATCTGGTCCGGAGTATGCTTATGCCTTTGTGCCTTCAGTCAGTGGTCAAGTTGATGTTAGCTTGAGCGATCTGAGTACCGATTTAGATCTGTTCATCGTAGCTCCGGGGTGTAATCCCACCAATTGTCTTGCTTATGGAGACGCAACAGCATCCTTCAATGTGGTAGCTGGTCAGCTTTACTATGTTGTCGTCGATGGCTATCAAGGGGCTGTTGGCGATTACACGATTAGTGTGAGTTGTCCAGTAGGTGCGCAGAACCAAGGAGATCGAGGGCCAGGCAAGTCACCTCAGCGGTTTAACCTCGTTCCAACATTAGTACCCGGAGTAGCGGCACCACACCCAACAGCCAGTCCATTGAAACACTGAAGCGATTATGCCTTGCCGATCTGTGAAATAGCATGAGAGCTATGCAGCGGACTGTCTGATGCTGCTTCGGCGGTCTGAATCGTCAATCATGCCCTTCATCCCCGCGACAAGTTCGGGACGATGCAAACTCAGGACAAGCGAAAGGCCACGAAAGCGAATCGCTTTCGTGGCCTTCGTTTATTTCGATTCTTGACCGCACTGGCCTTTTCTGCTATAATGGCGGCAACTTCTGAGTTATCCAACATCAGCGCAAGGAGATGGGAAGTGATGAACAAGCCTCTGACCAAAGAAAAAGTCCTGCAGACGATTAGAAAAGACCTGCCGTACTTGCAGGAAAAATACGGCGTGGCAAGAATAGCCATTTACGGCTCATTTGCGAAAGGCATTCAGACCAAGAAAAGCGATATTGACATCCTTGTCCAGTTCGTGAAACCGCTGGGACTGGAGTTTGTCGGACTGGCCTACTACCTTGAAGAGATACTGGGCAGGAAAGTAGACCTCGCTACTTTTGATACCTTGCACCGAAGCATGGAAAATCCCAGGTACAGACATATTGCCGCCGATATTGAAAGGACGTTGAGCTATGCCTAAGCGAAGAGATCAAGACTACCTCAGCGACATCCGAGAGGCGATCCAGAGAATTGCAGCATATACCGCTGGTTTAGATTATGAGCAGTTTATGCAAGATAACAAAACACAAGATGCGGTCGTTCGCAATCTTGAGATCATCGGTGAAGCAACGAAGAATCTATCCAGTCGCCTGAGAAGGGTTTATGCACAAATTCCCTGGAAAACTCTGGCGGGCATGAGAGATAAAATGATCCATCATTACTTTGGCATCAATTACGAGATTGTATAGACAATCGCCAAAGAGGAATTGCCTGATCTTCTGTCTCAAATCCAAGACATCCTAACAAATGGCAGCAACTTCTGAGTTATCCAAAAGGGAACAAATGCGAAAAGTCCTTCTACCCATCGTCACAATTGCTTTGATCGCCGCGCTAGGGATAACCGGCTGCGGAACATCGGCTGGCCCTGCTACCTACACCCCCTATCCCACTTACACTCCCTATCCGACCTACACGCCGCCCCCCTCATCCGCTGGCCCTCTTTGGCCGAGCGGCTCGAAGGATGATAACGTGATCTCCTGGCGAGACGCTGGCCAGTACTACGGGCAGACCATGACCGTGGAAGGTACTGTGGTCAGGACATATAACTCTGGCGGAGCCGTCTTCTTAAACTTTCACGAGGACTATCAAGACTACTTCAAGGCCGTCATATTCCCTGACGACTGGGACAAGTTTCTAGACCCGCCGGAGAAGTTGTTCCTGGGACAACTAGTGCGCGTGACGGGGCTGATCGAGGAGTACCAGGGAGCGCCTGAGATCATAGTCAGAGGGCCGGTTCAGATCGAAATGACGGTTGACGCCTCTTGCCCGCCCTGTCCTGCCTGTCCAACGACCGTCCCCACCCAACCGCCAGTTGCTCCCACCCAGCCGGCAGCAACACCGACCCAACCGCCAGCTACTCCCACCCAGCTGGCAGCAACACCGACCCAACCATCGGCTACTCCCAGCCAGCCGGCAGTCACTCCTGCCCAACCGTCGGCCACTCCTACCCAGCCGGCAGCCACCCCGGCCCAACCGACGGCTACTCCTGTTCAGCCATCGGCCACGCCCACCTCAGCGGCTGCCCAGGCCACACCTGCCCCGCCGGAGGGCGTAGTTTCCTGGCAAGACGCCGCCCAGTACTACGGCCAGGTCGTGACTGTAGAAGGCAGGGTGGTCGAAACCTACAACTCAGGCAAGGTGGTCTTCTTGAACTTCCATGAGGATTATAGCACGAGTTTCAAAGCCGTCATCTTCCCCGATGCCTGGGACAAGTTCCCTGAGCCGCCGGAGCAGCTCTTTCTGGACAAGTTGGTCCGAGTCACCGGCCTGGTCAAAGAATACGAGGGTGCGCCGGAGATCATCGTCGAGGAGCCGGGGCAGATCGAGATAGTTGAGGAATAGCTACTTAACCACCAAGACACGAAGACACGGTTGAAGTTGATCGGGAAGCAACTTGGTTTTCTGATCAACTTCAATGTGCCGGTGATAAAACGAGGCGTCAGGCGAGTAGTTTTATAATCTTGGTGACTTGGTGTCTTTGTGGTAGGATTAGAGAATCGGAGGTTTAGCAGTGCTGGAGATCGCTATTGAGGCCGCTCGTCAGGTGGGTCAAATACTCCTGGGGGAGTTCAGGAAGCCTCAGGAGATCAGTTTCAAGGGCTTGCGAGACATCGTCACCGAGGCCGACCTGGCGGCTCAGGCCAAGGCGATAGAGATCATTCGATCGCAATACCCCGACCATGATATTTGGGCCGAAGAGGTAAGCCAGACGCCCGACGGCGCGTCTGATTATTGCTGGATCGTGGATCCCTTGGACGGCACCACTAATTACGCCCGTGGTCTCCCGTGCTTTTCGGTCTCGCTTGCCCTCAGCCACCGGGGGGAGGTCATCGTGGGGGTCGTGTATGATCCGCTCCGCGATCAACTGTTCCGAGCTCAACGCGGTCAGGGTGCTTACCTCAACGATGACAGGATCCAGGTCAGCGCTGCCGAGAGGTTGATGGATGCCGTGGTCGGCCTCGATTGGGCTCGCGAGCAAGAGTTGCGTTCCCAAATGGCCCAATTGGTAGCTGAAATCGCCCCTGGAGTCTGGACTCTGCGTAGCACGGGGTCAGCGGCCCTGGCCCTGTGCTCCGTAGCTGCGGGCTGGACAGACGCCTATTTTCATCTCTCGCTGAAACCCTGGGACGTGGCAGCCAGCAGCGTGATAATCCAGGAGGCTGGAGGAGCCATCAGCGATCTGGCTGGCCGGCCATGGCGCCCCGGTTCCGGGGACTGTCTGGCCAGTAACGGCCTGATCCACGAGACGATGCTGAACCTTATGAAAACGGAGACTTAAAAGCCATGTTCTGGAAACGAATCTCTCACTGGATAACCCAATTGATCATTTTTACGGCCTATGTTCTGGCGACCATCGTTCTGCTCGCATTCCTGGTAGTGCGCATCTATGGATGGCGGTATCAAGATCGCATCTATCCTGAGGTCACTGTGTGGGGCCTCGATCTGAGCGGCCTTGGATCAAATGAGGCCCTGGCTCTCCTGGATCACCAGTTCAATCCTTACCAGGCAAACCAGTTGATCTTGCGTCATGGCCAACAGTCGTGGCAGGTTTCGCCTTCGGATCTGGGCGTGAGTCTCGATGCAGCGGCCACTGCGGTTTCAGCCCACGCCGTGGGGCGAGGAGGCTCTCTCTGGGATAACTTGCAGGAGCAGGCTCAGGCACTGAGTCGTGGCCACGAAGTTGAGCCCATCCTCAACTTCGACACAGGTGTGGCTGTGGTCTTCCTGAGCCAGTTGGCCCAGCAGGTGAATCGACCAGCCCGCAATGCCAATCTGACCGTAGACGGCTTGCAGGACGAGGTCACTTCCAGCCAGGTAGGGTGGGACGCGGACCTGCCAGCCACGTACCAGCTTCTTTACGAACGCATCGTCAGTTTCTCAGGAGGTGAGGTGGAGCTGGTTGTACAGGAAAAACTGCCTCTCATCGCCGACGTCAGCGAGACTCAGGCCCTGGTAGAGACCATGATAGGCAGCCCTTTGCTCCTCAGCCCCAACTTCGAAGCGTTAGGTGAGCTGGTGGGAGATCTGGAATCCTGGACACTAGGCCAGGAGAGCATCTCCGATATGTTGATCATCCGCCAGGTCAAAGAGGACGATAGCGCAGCAAAGTTGGAAGTTGAACTGGACCAGGAGAAGCTTGAGGCGTATGTTGAGGGCCTGGCCGGCCAGATTGAACGGTCTCCCCAAAATGCCCGCTTCGACTTCGATGAGACGACAGGCAGCCTGACCCCTACCTTCAATAGCCAAGAGGGGCGGGCCTTAGACATCACTGATACGATGCGACTTATCAATGCCCACGTGACCACCGCTGACCGGGAGATCACCCTGCCCATCTTGGCCGTCAGGCCTCAGGTGGCTGATGACGACGGACCTAACCTGGGAATCGTGGAGCTGGTCAGCGAGGGTGTCACTCACTTCAAGGGCTCGTCAGCGGGCCGTATACAAAACATCCAGGTTTCCGCTTCTAAGTTCCACGGCCTGGTCATCCCCCCAGGACAGACCTTCTCTTTCAACGAACACCTGGGTGAAGTTAGTGCCGAGGCTGGATACGAGGAATCCTTGATTATCTTTGGGGATCGCACCAGGGTGGGTATCGGCGGCGGCGTCTGCCAGGTATCCACCACCGCCTTCCGGGCCGCCTTCTGGGGTGCATTCCCCATCCTTGAGCGCTCGGCTCACGGCTTCCGGGTGAGTTGGTACGAGCCCCCCGTAGGGCTGGACGCTACCGTCTATTCGCCGTGGGTTGATCTCAAGTTCCTGAACGATACCTCTTATTATCTTCTCATCGAAACCGAGGCCGATGTGCAAACAGGCACGCTGACCTTCCGCTTCTACAGCACCAAGATCGGGCGCACCGTGGAGATGGAGGGGCCTGTTGAGGACAACGTGATACCCCATGAGCCGCCTGTATACGAAGACGATCCCACGCTGCCCCAGGGGACGACCAAGCAAGTCGAGTGGGCCCGCGATGGAGTTGATGTCACCCTTTACCGTATCATAAAAGAAGGTGACGGGGTGATTTCCAGGGAAGAGTTCTTCAGCCGCTATCGGCCCTGGACGGCTATGTACCTGGTAGGGACCAAAGAATAGAGACAGCGCACGACGACTCTGTCGGCGCTGTCTCTATCTCCAGCTCTCGGCTCTCCCGACTAGCATCCTGAGCCTGACTTCGGCGAGCTCAAGATGCTCAGGTGTGAGTGGTTACTGCTTCTTCTGCAAGGGGTCCGCAACCCCTAGCCAGAAGTGATGGGGGAGAACCTTGGGAGTAACGATCATCTTCACCCGGCCGCAACGAAATCCATCTTTCGAGTGGCCATCTCCCTCCAGGCTGACGGGATTGACGTAGCAGGTGTTGGCGGCCCGCCCAAACTTCTCCCGGTAGCGTTTGGCCGCCCGCCGAACCTTCTCCTCGATGGCCCGCTGCGGATCATCATCAAACCACAACAAACCCACTTTCATCACACCCTCCACTTCGGCTTAGCTCACCACAAGCTCATCAGAAGTAGCGCCCCTCGTCCAGCACCACAGTGTCCTGTACGGTCAGTACAGGGCGTCCTCATCACCAATCACCCTGAACTGACGCTCCTGCGCTTGCATCGGCGGAGTTGGGAAGGGCGGCCTCGTGGTGAGCCCGTCGAACCGCTGCAGGTAGCGAGGCTGGTTGCTCCCTGGGTTGACGATGACCACCGGTGGGTAGTCTCTTCGCTGCTGTCGCACCTCCCGTTCC
>SDBT01003116.1_pt1 | contig 28834 bp, 73 predicted proteins | sample 2277101 | NCBI WGS metagenome assembly SDBT01 (sample SAMN10404973, study PRJNA504765) | marine sediment metagenome | isolation source: marine sediment core GS10_PC15, 103 cmbsf | place: Arctic Ocean: Southern Knipovich Ridge | collected 2010
ACATAGAAAAAGAAACAGACTATGGGTATGGAGACTATGGCTCTTGCGACACTTACTACCTCATTGGCATAAGACTTGAAACAGATGATGAACTTGCTAAAAGAATAGCAGCTAATAAGAAAAGAGTTGCTGCAGGCAGAATCGCGGCGAATACGAGAGCTGTCAAGAAAGAAAAAAAAGAACTAGAACAGTATCTAAAACTTCATGCTAAATACAAAGGGAAAGTATGATTCAGGATATGGACAGAAAAGACTATGATCAGATAAGAGAATGGATAAGGAAGAGTAAACATCTTCCCTCTTTTCTGAGAGACTTCCATGATCAAAAGGATCTCTTTAAGACTATGGGCGGCTTGGAAACAAAACCTCCATATCCTGAGATAACATGGATGACTGTTCATATCTCTACTATTGATAAGTTCCTGTGGTGGATGGCATTTCATGGTTATACTATGCAGAAGTGTAGAGCCAAGTTGCCATTTCAAGATCTGCATGAAGCTAAAGACGCAAGAAAAGAAAAAGAATTCGCAATGTTCAAAAAAGTTTTGGATGAAAATAGGAAGGAACCAGAAAATGGCTGAGTTATCAGTAATATTAGAAAGAATAGCAGAACGACCAGCAATGTTTTTTGCATTAGTCGCAATCATGGTAGCTGGAGTCTCATTTATTGTAATGGGATTTCTCCAAAAGTATTCAAAAAATCCATGGTTTTGTAAAAAGATGGGATGGCATATCTCACCAGGAGTCGTAGGTTTTAATGGCTGTAGTATGACAGGAACATGCCCAAGATGTCATGAGAGTGTAATGAAAGATGGACAAGGAAACTGGTTTTAATGGAGTTTCCGAAGGATAAAGGTTTATGTATTATCTGTGCAGACAAGGACAATTGCCCTATGGCAGAAATGCTCCCTGTGTGGAGAGGAATCTGTGCAGAGTATGGAGATGATGTGAAAACATTAAGACCCGATCTGTGGGACGAATATAGTATAGAGGAACCAGCTGTAAAAAATGATGCTGTTCATTGGTGCCCAATGTTTTGTAAGGAAGGATGAATCATGAGTATAATAAGTGCCGTATGTGCTGAAGCTCACAATAAAGAACTGTTAAAGTGGAAGGAACGCTTTGATGCTTGTAAAACATACGAAGAGTGCCTAACAGTTCTAGAGGAGTTTAAGAAAGTAGAATTTTCGGAGTAAGCAATGAAGAATTTGGGAAAAGGTTTGGCAGTAGCATTTACAGCGATGGCAGCGTTAGGAGCTATAGCAATAATTAAACAACCTCAGTCCGTGTATGCACTGATTGCACCTGTGGTAGTTGCAATGTTCGCATGGGCTAATAACAATGGAGAATAGTGTGTTAGCATTAGTTATTGTATGTAAGTGGTGGATGCTTTTGGTGCTTGTTACAATAGGCACACTTGTGTGGGCTGGGTATAAAGAGAGTAAAGAACCTCGTGGTGGATATATTCCTGCTCCACCTATCTATCTCGGTTTCTGGATTTTTGGAAACCTTGTGATGTGGTTGATTTATTTTATAATAGTTTAGAGGATTAGAATGTTAGAATTATTGGCTTTTACTATAACGTGTAAGTGGTGGATGCTTTGGTTGCTTGTTACTATTGTGACAGCTTTCCTCGCTCAAGCAAATACAGAATCGGGCGGGTATGTCCCTGATGTTGGACCTGCAATAGTATGGCTTATTTTTAATCTTGCTATGTGGTTGATTTATTTTGCGGTAACATAGAGGGCATAAGGTGGTGGCAATAGTTTTATCACTGATTACATTGGTGTCGTGGCCAGCAACTATCTGGTTACATAACAGGTATATCATTGTAGTAATAAAGGCATGGTGGATGTGGCTTATTTTTAATCTTATTATATGGTTAGTCTATTTTGCAGTAACATAGGGGCAATAAGGAATAAGAAATGAGTGATTTTAAAGATTTAGAATTTAAGATAGATGAGGATCTTAATACCTCTGCTACCATTACTTTTGAGAATGGAGTAGGAGCAAAAATAGTTAGAGAAGAACCTACTGCTCCGTTCTATCCCTACAGAATACATGTGCTGAGAGATGGTAATCTCATTGGACCTGATGACAAATTGCAAAAATTTGCTAAGAATATAGATTTCTTACATGGGACTATTGGAGTAACATGCGTTTTAGTAGGACTGGAGACGGCAGAATAATGGCAGTAGCAAAAGACAAAAAAGGAAATCTTGGAATCCACTTTTTGATATGAAGTTGCATGATGTGATAACTTTAACTCACTGTCATAATGTGACTGTGCTAAAAGTCGTAGGTGGTTGGATTTATTATAACCACAATGTTGAAAGATATGATACTGCTAATGATACTATACTATCTGATGGGGTCTTTGTTCCTTACGGGTATATGCATGAAGGAGAAGAATAAGATGTGGCAATTTTTACTTATATGTTATATTATTCATACTGTATTCTCATTCTGGTTGGCATATCCACATTTGGCTCGGTACTCGAAAAAAGGTTGCGGTGGCTGCGAGGATAAATTTTGTCTCGTAGCAGCATTGCTTACTTTAGTGTCGTTCATCTCTGTGCCTGCTATGTGACTAATGGGGATGTTTGCGGATGATTACGAACGATCTTCTTCTTGTTATGAGGACTAATAATGCTACCATTTGATACTAAAGAACAAATAGATAACTATGTAGAACGTAGAATCCCACCAGGCGGGTTCCTATATGCTATTCTCTCAAATAATTTTATGGATGCTGTAATGAAAGCAGATGATAGAAATATAAACTGCTTAGTAGATATTGCAAAATACCTTTATAATGATACCCCATCCGACTGCTGGGGGTCCATTGATAATGTTGAAAACTGGTTGAAGGGAAGATAGTAAAATGAAGAATTTTAGATACACTGCACTCAATGGAAAGGGTGAAGAAACAAAAGGCACAATCGAAGCTCTAACGCAAAAAGATGCCATTAAAAAAGTTAGGGAACTAGGCCTATTCCCTGTTAAAGTTAAACAGACAAAAGATTCTGCGGGAGAAAGAATAACTCCTCTTGATGAAGAAATAAATAAAATTGAGAAAGAGATGGGGGCCACTGATGATACAGACGATGTACCTCCACCAGACCTAGGTGAAGATGAGAACCAAGAAACCCCTGATGAACCAGGACTGGACATCAATGTCCTGCTCAAAGAAGTAGTGAAACTTTATAAGAAGTATGAGCCTCTTATACAAAAAGTGATGAATGATAGTGCTGTAAAACTAGCAGATAAATTTGTAGATTACAAGTCAAAACCTACACAGATGATACAAGAACAAAAAATAACTAACGAAAGACTTAACTTACAAAATAAGTTACTTCTTGATATGCTTAAGCAGTTAGTCGAGATCAATGGGAAGTCCTAATGTCAAAATTCTCAAGACAACTACATAAACAAGAATACTGTGATAAGTGTTATTACTGGGAAAAAGATAACTATCTTTCTAGAACTAATGACACAAAAATAGGGAAGTGTTATAGATATCCAGAAGTAAAAAAAGAAGTAAGTGGGACTCATTGGTGCGGCGAATTTAGAGAAGACAAGGAGCATTAAATGTTAGCAGTAACATTTTCAATAACAGCTAATGGTATAGGATGGGCAGCAGCAGTATTTCTTATTATTGCCGTTCTAGCATATGTCTTTGCAGGGACATATCGCAAAGTTGATGATTGGTGGACTCCGCTGATGGCGGCAGCAACAGCACACATATGTGCTATTATAGGTATAATATTTGGACTCATTTGGTTAGGAAGTAAAATATGATTGAAGGATACTGTACAACCAATTTAGATGACTACGAACACGAAAAATGGCCATCATCTTTTGTTGCTGTCCCCGAAAAAGGAGATTATGTTCAGGCCAAAAGTGGAAAAACTCTCAAAGTGGTAGGAATAACTCATTCTATGAACTGGACAATGGAACGCACTCCATTTGAGAGACCATCAAACGAAACCCCTTATGTAATAGTGGAGCTTAACAAATGAAAAAGAATGGATTTACCCTAATCGAACTGATTGTTATTATAGCAATAATTGCTATGCTACTGGCAATGCTCGTTCCCGCTATGAAAAAAATAGCAGGTAAAGCCGAAGAAATAATGGCAGAGCAAAAAGCAGTAGTCGTTGTTATGAAGACTGATACAGCAGCAGTTAAGGTAGATATACTTCATAAGATAGAACTTAGACCAGATTTCAGTGGACCTAAGGTGCAAGTTTATTTATCCAATGTCCCAGAGGGGGCAGAGATAATAGCTGAAGGTAGTAAATACTATCTATTGTGGACCCCTCATCAAATCACTATGTTTACAACTACTGTGATTACAGCAGCACCACCAAATTTGACTAAAGAACGTGAAATAACTATAATGGTTACACGGTAAGGAAGTAGTATAATGTGTATGACAGCACTATTCCCTAAAAAAGATATAAGAAAACTGATCAATAAAGTCAAACCTAGAAAAGGTAAGACTGTCTATAAGATAGTAGGAGTCTCAGATGAAGGTTATCATCCTACTGATTTTGATACTCTTCGATTGTTTAAAGTAGGTGTAAATGAAGCTGATACATCAGTTTGGATATCTACTGATGGACTTCGTTATGATGCAGCAGGTCACGTCTATAAATCTGGATTCCATTTCTATCAAGGAAAAAAAGAAGCCGATGAAGCATTGGTGTTCGTCCTTAAAAATATAAAAGATAATAGATCATATGTAAAAGCACATCTTGCACTTCACGATAATGTGTTGCGTGATAATTATGTGGTTATAGCTTGCCATATTAAAAAATCCTGGATAACAACAATTGGAGTAGATGGAGTCAATGGAGATTCAGTGACAATAGTAACTAAAAAAGCAATATTCCCCGATTCAAATAGACTGGAAGGATAATTATGCCATACTTAGCAAAAGACACAGTGCTTGGTAAATTGGAAATGCTCGATACATATGAATATTATGATTGTCCAAGATTATTCTCATGCAAAAACCAACATGGACAATACTTTATTGCTCTCTCTATCGAAGAAAGAAAAGATTGCCTGCTTTGGTTCTACGCACAAGTCACTCAAGAAAAATTGAAGAAAGTAGAAAAGGGAGAAATCGAGTTATACGATGTATTCAAAAAGGCAGAAAAGGATTTTATCTTTGGAGTAAAAACCTTTGGTAAAGGACTTGATGAAGTAGAGATAGTATCGTGCAAAGATATCCCTGACAAATTCTTACCAGTAAAAGGCGAGACTTTGGCCCTAAAGGAAAAAATAAAATGATATTGAAAAAAATGGACAAAGCGATTATTTTTATATGCGTAATGTGTATAGCAGTTGTAATTTTTTTCTTTGTGGAAATAATTCGAGGAATTGAGCCACAAGGACATGCTATCTCGGGTATAATTCTTATAGTAATTAATGTTATTATGGTATGCTCTTATCTTAAACACAGGCACGAGTATAATTAGGTGGAAATATCATGGATATTAAAATAGTAACACCAGAAGATATGAAAGTCATAGAAGGATTTATAGAAGAACAAGACTTCTATAAGCCTGACACCCCAGATACAATCAGAGAAACATTCATAGCGTTAATAGGTTATGGGATGAAGGCCCAAATTGCTCTCAATAATATAGAAGCAATGGTGGGAGCTATTAGAAATGAGTACGGAGAATAAAACATGAGATCAGATAGTCATGGCAGGCCAATAATTAGAGTAGTAGAAGAAGCAAGCACAGGTTATTCTGGTCCTGCTTATGTTAATTGGGAAGCTAAAGAATCTTATGATTATGTGCTGTGTGCTTTTAGGGCACGTCAATATTGCTCTCCTAAATGTGCAGCAATCATATTGGACGCTGATGGTGTGGTAATGTGCCAAAGAGGTATCGCGGTAGGACATCTAAAAGGAAAATTTAAAGAATAATTAAGGAGAAAGACAGTGAAAAAAAAAGGGTTTATAATATATATCACATGCTTAGGCATAGCGTTCTTAATAGCTATCAGAGGATTAGTGTTCTCTGGCCAAAAATTTGATGTTTACTTCGCAGCAAGCGATTTGCTCAGTGAACAATCAAAAATGGGGAAAAAGGTAGAGGTCAATGACTCTAAGATAATCAGAGATAAAATACTACCAAAAAGCACAATGCGATATGCTCTTAATCCATTCGTGTGGACTCTGAAACAAAGGTCTGCTAATGATGATCTGTTACAGGCATGTCTCGATGCAGCAGAGAGAGACGATGTTATGGATGCTGTGAAATATGCAGAAGACCTAGCAACATTCGAAGAAAGATTCAAAGAATGGGAAGTAAACTTTGAACAAGCAAAACTATCCTTGACTAAATAGAGGAAAATCATAATGAGTAAAATACTAAAACAACAAGAACACAAGATACCTCAAGGAACCATCGAAGATATAGCAAATAAATATATAAACAAAGATATGACAAATGCTGATATATTCGCGATGGTAAGAGATTTTCAGCAATCATCATTAGATAGGAATAATACCGTATTGACCAATATAGGAAAACTGTATTGGCATCTTATTAAAGTAAGAGATGAAAGGCTTGCAGCATGAGTAAAATAGCAGAACAAATCAATGTAGAAAAATTGTTAGAACTCGTTATGACAAGACCATGGCATAAGGGATGTGAGATCATCCAAGAAGATGGTAAAGTTAAAGTCAAATATGAGGACAATACAGAACACCCACCATACCTTAATATCATGCCAGCAGGCGGAGCCTTTATGAGTTCTAACTCAAGGGTAGAAAATGGGCTGTACTGGGACATGGGTAGCGGCAATTTTAAGTCTCCTGAAAGAGCATTGCTGGCTATACTGCAATCACCAGAACCTGTAGATGTTAATCCTCAGACATTCTCTCTCGATTTGGGAAAAAAAGATGAATCAGGATCTTAAAGATTATTTCAGAAGAACAACGTTTGTACATATAGGAATAATATCTGGGCAAGTTCTGATATTGTGCCTTGGAGTAGGAGGTATCGTAAACAGCCTCTCTGTTATAGCTACATTAGAAGTAGTAGTGCTAATTGGCTATCTTATAATTTTTGGGATTAAAAGAAAAGACGGTACTCTCATAAGGATTAAGAGAATAGATGACTTTATGAGAGAGTACGAAGAAACAGAGAAGAAAAGAAAAGAAACTGTTGAACTGTTGGAATCTTTTATTGAGAAACATGAGAGAAAAAAGAGACGGGGGACTGGGTAGGAACATGAGAATCAAGATGGACGGATCTCCTGATGACCTTATTAAAAGATGCGATAATTGTGATCATTGTATCTTCGAGGATGTCCTAACTCCCGAACAAAGAAAAATAAAAGTTCTTAAAAAAAGAATACCTCAAAGTCATGTACATAGGAGTATAATAGAACAAATATGCGGGCATCAATATGATGAAGTATGCCCTATGAAATATGCAGCTATGAGAGCATTTCACGATGATAGAACTGCTATGCAACTAGGAGTAGTCAAAAACTATATATGGGACTTGGGAAAAAAATACAAGAAAAAAATTGAATATCAACAGGCAATTAAAAAGTGGACAACAAGTCAAGACCTAGGAAAAGGTATAAAAGAAAGTTATGCTGGAAGATTTAACAAAATATGGGACAGAGGTATCAGAAAAATAACGGTAGATGGTAGGACAATTGAAAACCAAATACTAAGTGCTGATTTTATCTATGAAGTAATCATGATGAAACTAGAACTATATGATAAAATGCTCAAATTGTTTGATATAATGATAGAAGCACATAAAGAAAGGGACTCAATATGAATAGAAGAACATTTTTAAAACTAACAGCAGCCGCTATGGGATTGCCTGCTCTGGCTCATGCTAAAGGGAAACAACAGTGGATACTATTACAAGACCAACTCCCAAAGAAAGGGCAACAGATTGTAATGTTAGATCGTTGGGAAGGGATAATGACTTGTATTAGAGTTGGAAGAGTAAAAACTGTTCGTCAGCCTTCACTACATTTAGGTAAACATTTAGGTGAATTTATAACGATAGATACAGATTTTGCTTTATGGCATTGGCAAAGCAATAGACATGGATCACAACATGATACTTATGAAGTAACTCTAAATAGAAACTCAGCAAATTATTCTGTAAATGAAATTCTAAGTACACCATGGGTGAAAACTAAGAAAACTACAGATATGCCTATGGGACCAGTGCCATTCTATAGCAAGTCAAGTAATGGGCCGGTGTGGATACCTGCTCCTGATAGAATACCACAAATATTACCACCATTCCCAACACTAAAGAAAAAACAACCACCAAAATACACTTTACCTGGCAATAGGAGTAGATGGTTTGAATACCTTTCTTCGGAGAATAAAAATGGATAGAAGAACATTTTTAAAAACAACGGCAATAGTAACTACGACACCTCTTATTACATCTTGTGAAAACAAGCCAAGAGTAGAATCTAAGTGGATAGCATTCAAAGACCAAATGCCTGAAGCTCAAGATAAGATTGATGTGAAAAATGGCGAGAAAGAAATCCACTGTGGAAGGATGATAACACTTACCGACTCATCGCTGATAGGGCTTGAGGATAAAACACCTTATTTTTATTACAAGCTAGCAGATGGTAAAGACGGGACTAGAAGAATGGCCTTAGCATCAGTAGACCCAAACTGGCATTGGAGATATGTATCATGAGTATGGACATATTCGCTACGAAACCAGGAGATTTCCTAGAATTTGCCACAGTTGATGTAGGACATGACTGGCAACAAAAAGATGTCCAAGAAAGACTTGCAATGAACCAGCAATATGAAGTAGCTGATATCGTGGTTCATGGTTTCCATACAGAAATCTATCTTGTCGGTTTCGATGAGCCATTCAATTGCCTCTTCTTTGAAAATGTAAATGACCATACTGGCATTAAGTTAAAGGACAATCATGAATAGAAGAACATTTTTAGCACTAACAGGAATAACAGTAGGACTACCCTCATTATCTTTTGCTAAAGAAAAGCTTACGTGGACACCACTCATAAAAACGTTGCCTAAAATGGGACAAAGAATAGCTCTAGTGCTATTCCCACTACCTAAAAAAATACCATTTGAGAAAGGGCTTATACAAACGACGACTATCCATATAGGACAAGTGTTAACTGTTAATCATAGACCGTCCCCAACAGTCGCACCAAAGATAACGTTAAAAGAAGAAATGAGATTTCAAAATTATGATGGAAATGGGCTATTCCCGGAAGATGGATACGCCTTATGGTATAAAAGAAATTTGCCATATGATGCAATAGAGCAAAGTAGAAGTATGAAGTGTTTAAAAACTACCGTATGGTGGGGAGGAGAACATAAACTTGGTACTGTTTATGTGTGGAATGCGAGGACATATGAGCCAACTATCGAATGGTGGGCACCTATAGATCAGATACCTGATATATTACCCCCAACCTCAGCGGAAATATATGATTCTTGTCGGAAGAAAACAAAAGAGATGACAAAAAAGTGGCATCACTTCTGCGTAAAAGAAGGAAACAGGCAAACATCTGGATGGTACCGAGAAAAATAATATGTGGATCTATATAGCAATAGGTTTGTTTATTGTAGTAGGAGCTATGGCTCTATACTTCAAAATGGAAGAAGTCGGAATAGATCTGGACATAGCAGAATGTTGTATGCAAATGGAAGAACAAAATGATATACATACTAATGATAGGATGGCTGATGGCAGCGATGATAACTCCAGCTGTTAAACTTGTCATAGAAGACGAAAAAATTTGGAAGAAAATAGATGATTGCATAAAGAGGGAAAACGATGTGCCTGAATAAGATATACTCAGTAGAAGCAAAAGAAGAATGGATGGAAGATAAGCCAGATAATATAACTGCTTATAAAGTAGTGAAAGTAATCGAGGGCACTGTACACCCACCCATCTACCCTGAACATGGGCCATATGCAAAAACAAATGATATGGAAAATATTCTTAAACACCATTCGTTTTGGATGCACTGCGATGAGGGTGAAGCTGCTGTAATAAAAGCAGATAATGATGTTTTCTATGAACCATTATATCATTTGTTTCTTACTAGGGAGGGAGCAGAAGATTGGAGAAGAGAATTTAACCTTTCAGTTGTTGTCTTAGTACTTGAATGCTCAATACCAAAAAGTGCTATTACAAATATAGGAATACAAGAAGATCACGAAGCAGTCATTGCACGAGAATTTACATTCGTAGGCGGACAAGAATATTTCGAGTAAATTATGGATATGAAAAATATATTACCTACGATGGGAGCAATACTGCTAGCAGCATTATTAGGACTAATGTGCGTTCTTGACTATATACACTGGAAAAGACAAGAAAAACGGGAGAAGAAAAAGTGAATATAATCCTGATAATATGCTTGACAACGGCAGCGATATGTGCTATATTCACTTATGTCTACAATAGGAAAACAGGAAATTTTCAGCGGGAAGTAGATAAACGTATTAAAGAAAGAAGAGAAAGAGTCTCAAGAGAAATAAGCGAATCATTAAAAATAAAAGGTGCGTGCTGTGGAAAAGATGAAAAAATGGACTAAAGCAATAGTAGACGATGTAAAAAAAGACTGGAAGTGGTACCTGTGCTTCGTAGCAGTAGGAGTCATTATAGGATGGGCAGTAGATCCTTTATGGAAAGCACTATTGACAATAATACTTATAAATGTTCCTATGCATTTTGTCGTCAATATCACAGAAAAGAGATGTGATGAAAAATACAAAAAACTGCACCTCATTTGGCAAAATCCATCAGATTAAAGGATGAAGCAAAATGTGCCTACACACAAAAATGACGATAGAACAATGCGATGAATGGTTGGAAGATAAAAGAAAAACTATAACTGCCTATAAAGTAGTTAGAGTCAGCGATCGCCATTTCGATGGCCTTGCCATGAAAAATAGAGTATATCCACCTATATATAAATCCCATGGGAGCTATCAAAGAGTTAATAAAGTTGAAGAAGTGCCAATAGTAAAGTCCACTAGAGGATCGACAACACGACTAGCGGGGAGAAGATATAAGGCAGGATACCATCTTATGCTCTATAAAAAAGGAGCAGAGAAATGGAGAAAATGGGTGGATAGATGGGATGTTAAATTGATAATCCTCAAATGTAAGGTACCAAGAGACGCTATCGTAGCAATAGGAACTCAATCTGATGAGACAGCAGTAGTCACTAAAGAATTTACATTCGTTGAAGGGCTAGAGTATTTTGGGGAAGAATTAGCATGTGCCTAAGCACCATTCGCACTAGAAAAGAAAAAGCTAAATGGATAGAGAGACAACCTCAAAACATCATTCTCTATAAAATAGTAAAGCTGAAAGAGGTTGAGGGGGAAGATAGATTCTTCCCTATGTTCTTCGGGAACAATAACCCATTTGAAAAAACTAATAAGATATCGCGATTTCGTAGATGGTTTCCTAAAACTGTTAAAACTTATTATGCAGGGAACACCATTGACTGGAAGAGAACCCGCTATAGAGCTTATTATCATTTTTTCATGAAAGAAGCAGATGCTTATGGCTGGGGGTCAGTATTCGGAGTACTACCAATCGTTCTTAAATGTATTGTTAATAAAAAAGATATAACAGCGATAGGGCAACAAAAAGGATCAAAGTGCATAGTCGCCAAAGAATTTATTTTTCAAACAAATGAACATTTTGAAGAGGAAGCAAAATGTGCCTAGATGGAAAATGGACAGGAGTAGATAGAGATGACTGGTTTGAAAAACAGCCTAAAACAATCACCGCCTATAAAATAGTAGTAGAAAGAAAAACAAGATGGCTATTTGTAAGGAGAACTAGATTAGCCCCACCATTCTATTCTGGTAAATTCTATAAAAAAAGAAACAGATTAAGAAAAAAAATACATAAAATACCAATCTTCTCTGGTAGAGATAATGAAACATATACGCCTTATTATCATCTATACCTGAATATAGCTGATGCAAAAGAAACCCATGCCCATATACAATTAACAAGAAGCCATGAATTTGTTAAAATTCACAAAATAGTAAAATGCGAAGTCCCTAAAAAACTCATAACAGAAATAGGATTTGAATTCAAAAAAGTAGTTATCATAACAAAAGGTTTTACTATAATAGAGGAAATATCATGACCGAAATGGGAAAAAGAGCAAAAGAACTATTCGATAAACTCGATGGGACAAGATCCCAAGAAACAAGAGTAGCAGTACTTATGCAAAGAGAAATCTTACTCCAAATGGAAGAGATGAACAGACATTTAAAAGAGGTCTCAGAACTATTACAGGCGACTACGGTAGAAGTAAAGGAACACTAAAATGAAAACAGAAGACATCAAAAAACAATCACTAGAGATATTCGGCTACCTATTTGAAATGACTAGTCCCGGTAGAAGAATCACCGAAGGCGAGGATATCGAGCTAAGAATAGCTTGTGTAAAAGCTACAAGTACAATGATGGCAGCACAAATACATGTAGTAGGCATACTCGAATTTGAGAACAAGTTAAACAAATTACTTGATGCCTTAGAAAAAACTCTATGACCCTAGTACAAGAAATAAAAGGTATCCTGGCAATGATAGCGATAGCCGCTATCATACTAGTCGGTATATCCCAAGGTGTAAACAAATTGCTGGAAGATAAGAAAAAGAAGAAGAAATGGTATGAATGAAATTAAAGAAATACATACTGATGAAGAACTTGCTGTAGGGCAATTTGTATTTATAGTCCAATTTGTAGGTGAGAAGAAAACTATTAACGATACAGCATTCACCACATTACAAAAACTGCTTACATGGGCCGAGAGTATGTGGACTAATATGGAACCAAGAATTACTATGGATACCTACGAAAAGAAGGGCAAAGTATACGCCACTATAGAAGAACAAGAAGAACTAGTAGCTAATGTGTTCTGGATGCCATTGCGAGGATAAGATTGATAATGGATGAATCAAAATCACCTAAAGATGTGAAAAAAGACTTCGATAGAAAGATAGCAGATGCTAGATTCTTTGATGGTAGTGATTATAAAAAACTTGACCTATATCTGAAATCTGCTATACTAGAACAACTAATGATTATGAACGAAAGAACTGAAAAGCACTGGAATGGACCAATGTAAAATGATACCACCAAATGAGATAAATCAAATACTAGATGGAATGCTTAACTTCGATTTCGTAGCAATATCTGCCCTTGTTATAGCAGTAGGAATAATGGTGGGTTGGATGACCGTAGATATAATTAAAACGATAACCAAACACAAAAAGCAGGATGAAGAAGCTAGGACAACAGCAACTAATACAAGCGAAATAATGTGGTATTAAATAACTAATGACGGAAGGAAAAAATGATGAAGAAAAAATATGGTAGAAAGTCAGTCAAAGGTGTTAATATTAAAAATGTTAAACTATTCCCTAATGGTAAAAGGTCAGCAGAAACTAAGGTGAAAGATCTGGCAACTACAGGAATACAACTTAGAAAAACACCTGAGAGTAATCAGATAGTTGAACTGGCTACAAGCTTACTCGAAATGGACAAAGCAGGATATACAGAAGTTAATATCACCTGCTGGCTCAAAACAGGGCAGATAACCTTTACATCAGAAGCGGTAGAGAAGGAAGAAACACAATATTCAGATTTCCAAAAAGATGGATTTGATTGGGATAACTAAGCAAATAACCATGGCAATTTCAGTGGCAGAGAGTAAATGACTTTGGCAATTAGTGATAAAATATACACAAACCCTCATTTTTGCTATTGTAGTAAGGATTAGACTAAAAAACGTGGGAAAGCAGAACGATACTTCTTTCTCCCAAAAATTTTAAATAAAAAATCTATTCAGAGAACAACATGGAAGACATAATAATGGCATTGGCAGTACTAGGGGTAGTGATATTCCTGGGTATCTACTTTAGTATAAGAGTAGAGAGGTTAGAAAAACGTCTCTCACAAAAACATCAAGAACTTGCTGATGCCCAAGCTAAACTATTAAAGACAACAGAGAAACTTTCGGAACTGGCAAAAACAATAAGCCCAAAATCTCAGCGTGTGCCTACACAAGACGAATACGAAAAGGCATTACAGAATGGGGACAGTGATGATTAACAAAATGTGTAAAATCATTGGACACATACTCCTGGGTTGTACAATGCCACCTATCTATATGACAATGATAGGACTATGCGACTGGGCATTCGGATGGCCACACTGGGTATTAGCCACTCACGGAGAAAAAACTGACTGGGGATGGGCAGTAATAGGATGGATCATTATAATTATCATCTCTCATAAATTTACCCCAGTAGGAAAAGAATACGTACAATTTTGCAAAGAAGATACAAAAGGAATGTTCGGAATTTAAATGGTGATTAAAAAAATACTCATAGCAGTCACAGCTACAGTAGCTGCAATAGGAGTAGTGGCAGCAATACTATACCAAGCGATAATGGGCAATAGGAGAAACTAATGGAACAACTAATAATCATAATAATCTCTATATTACTGTTCACAGGCCTTTGCTATATGGTACAAGAACATGTTAAAGAGAAAAATAAAAAACTGGAAAAAGCTATCGAAGAAATAAACCAAGCTAGGGCAAGACTCGATAGAAGAATGGACTCCCTTAAAAAAGCAACAACAGCATTGATAGATATGTTGAAAGAATCAAGCCCTACCTTCTCCTCAAGATTTGAAAGTATACTAGAGAAGGCAGAAGATGACATGAAAGATGACAACGAAGGATATGTAAGCCTCGATGAATATCAAAGAAGAAATATACTAAAGAGTAAGGAAGATGAACAATGTGCCTAGATTATCTGTGGACAAAAAAAGACATTAAAAAATGGCTGAAAACACAACCAGATACTATCACTGCCTATAAGGTAGTACAATTAAAAGACGGAATAGCTTATCCTGCTATTTACAGTGAATATGGATCATTCAAAAAACATAATAAAATAGAAGACGATAGAAGAACAATCGAAACAATGGTAAAAGGAAAAATACGACTTACCTATAGGAAATATGAAGCAGGATACCACCTGTTCCTTACTCCCGCAGGAGCAGCAGAATGGAAACCAGATAGCAATCGTTATAAAGTTCTTATGTGTAAAATACCAAAAAGTCAAATTACCGATGTAGGACTGCAAAAAAACTGGACCTCTATCATTACAAAAGAATTTACCTTCGCAGAAGGTGATGAATATCTTAAGGGAAAAGAAACATGACACTCAAAGTAAAAGTAATACCAATAATGATATCAGATACACTATATAAAGCTACAGCCATAGAAGAAGAAATCAGTAAGTGGTTAAAAGGCAAGTTTATTAAAATCATGAGCACAGATATGGTTATGACAGACGGAAGAAACGTTCTCTATACAATTATATATAAGGAGCTATAACTATGAGCGAAATAATATGCTTCATACTGGCTTTCATAGCAGGACTAATCGTAGGAAATATTTTCGGAGAAAAATTAAAACTCCAAAGAAATAGACTAAAACAAGAAATAGAAATGATGAAACTACAACTAGAAGCTTATCAAAAACCAAAAAAACCAACACTAGGAGAAAAACTAGAAGAACTATTGCCAAATGTAGATGGAGAGACACTAGGAGCAGTGTTAGATGATATGCTACCGTCATGCTCAGAGATAGATTACTTAAACCTTGAGGAAGATGTATAATGGAACAACAAACACCCTCACAAAAACTGATACTAGGATGCCTATTGCTGTTACTCATAGTCCTGTTAGTTATAACCCTCTTCTATTCAATGATACATGGAGCCGGTAACGGACTTGTTCTTCTGGCACTAGGTATAATGATACTGGTAACAAGAACCGCAATGAGAGTAGAAGACCTACATGAGAAAATCGATAAAATGGCAGAGCCAGAAAAAGAAGAGTAACAATGAAAATAGATAAAGCAAATGCTAACTGGATGGTAGGGATATTTATAGCTTTGATAGCGTTCTTTATCCTAAGTATCATATCCCTCATAGCAGGACTAATTCGTGGAGGAACACTACCACTGCAACCATCAATTCTACTCGCTCTTGCTATTATTGCACTCAGAAATGAAGAATTACATAGCCAACTCAGAAATAAAGAAAAACCGAAAGAAGAATCAAATGGACGAAATAGGAATAATAATAGCAGCTCATAAAATCCCAGATGGATCAACAGTCACTAAAAAAGGTGGCTCATATAGACACCTACTGAAGCACCAGATGACCATATACGGAGAGTCATCACAAAAACATCTGCACCAAGAAGGAATAGTCTATATCATTAAAATAGACGATCCCGAATATATAACAGCTATACCTAATGATACCGAACTAGTGTGGTGGACTACAGAAGAAGAATTCTTTGACTATGTAAGTTATAATATGGAAGAAGCAAGATCACAATGAAACAAAAAACAATCAAATTCGGAAGCTACTGGCTAAAAGTATATAAGTATACAGGAGACCTGAGAATAGATGGTGGTATGAATAAGTTTCAAGAACATCCTAAAACACATACAACCAATATGCTTGTATCATCAGATGCCCAACTAGAAAAGATCAGTGAACTAGGTAGGGCAATAACAGCAATGGCCGACGATTTACTACTACAACGTAAAAAGAAAAAAGACTGGTTCGAAGACTAATCCCGGAGAAATACTAATGACTGATGAAGAACTGAAAGAGCTTAAAAGACAAGCAGTACTGGTAGGCGGAGTATATACTCATAGTATATTGAAAAGTCTTATAAATGTTAAAGCTATAGAAAAAGTAGCTGAAGAAGTTGGAGCAATAAAAGAAATATTAAGAAGCACCAAATAAGGAAGCACCAAATTATGAAAACTAAAGCATATGTGAATATAGCACACTACGACGACAGAGGAGATCCATCCCCTCCTAATAGCTATAGGCCAGAACTAATAGTAGGAGAATTTAGATTTCAAATAGCTAGTAACTCAGCATATAATGGATGTATGCCTATTAAACAGGCGGCCAAAATTGCTAAACAAATAGCAAAGAAATTAAAGATAGAAATTAAACACTCATGGTCAGTAGATACAAATACCGTAGAAGGAGTAGAAAGATACCTCATCTATAAAGACGGTGAAGATATGGGATATGCTATAGAAGTTGCTGTAGGAGTATGGGAACTATATGCGTTTGGCGATATGCAAGTATGCGAGTCACTAGATGAATGTTTTGAAATTTTGAAAAAGAAGAAATAACCAATGACGTGGAAAGAACTACAAGAACATATCGAAACATTAAATGATGATCAAAAGAATCTCTATATAATACTATATGATGCATCAAGAGACGTATACTATATAGTGGCTGATGTAGTAGAAGATAAAGATCTCAGTAAAGATCCTTGTCTCTTTATCTCACAGCTATAATGTAAGGAGAATAACAGTGAGTACAGTCCTTAGACCATGGGTGTCTGAACTACCATGGAAACAACAAGGAGTCCTACTATGCGCCTGTAGAGGAGTAGACGGTTTCCCAAAAGAACATCCAAGTAAACCTCTTACAAGAGCATATAGACAAACCCTTATGCTATGTGCTGATATGGACCTGGCATCCACTGGCTCTGCATTCATGAGCACTAAACCATTAGATAAAGAAATAGCAAATAATTTCATGGACCACCAACTAGATTCATATCCTATGCACTGGCTAATACACTTTACCCATGCAATAGAAATCGTTGGATATAAACACCCAATACCTTCTACAAGAGAGTTCTGGTTCACCCTCTATCTTAGAATAGTTAAATCATTACATATGCATCCCGAAACAGAATGGGAAATGGATAACCGATTACGAGATAAGAATAGAGAAGGAGAAGAATGAACTTGTACAAGATAGGTATGACTATGTTAGGAATAGTGTCTATAGTCTTTTTTGTAGGGGCAACAGTAATCTTGCTCTTCTATAAACAATTTGCAGATGTCTATGGATCAACACCACCACCACCCTGGATGTGGAAGACAGTCGGAGTAGTGATAATTATAGGAGTAGTAGGCTTTATAATAAGTCTTATAGATTTAGCTACAGAAGGAGAAAAATAATGAGTCAGGAAAGTCGTGTAAAATTAATGGAAAAAATATATGATGCACTCGAAGAAATAGGAGATGATATAAGACCATCAGAAATCTATGGAGTACTAGAAACAATAAAAATGGACGTCCATGATGGGGCAATCAAAGAAATTAAAAAAGCGAAAGAAGAAAACCGTAATCCAAGATGGGTGAAATAAAGAGAAAGAAAGAAGAATAATGACTAATAAAGAAATAGAAAAAATAATAGAACAAACAAAAATGTTCCATGGTAAAGTAAATAATACCGATACACTTAAGATAATGATAAAAGCACATGCTATGGAAAAAGCCAGTAATAATATAGCTAATGCTCTCGATAGACTAAACAAAACATTAGCAGCTATATACGAAATCGATATTACTGAATAAAAAGTACTTGACAAATGAATTGTCCTGTGGTAGTATATATAGCATGATAAATGTCTGGTAAATTGTGGATTAGTTAATCTACCAGAAGTTTATAAAGTGGTATCCGTTCTTTGAAAAGGAAAAACAATGTCTAAAATCATCTACAATCCTATGGACGTGGGGAAAGAAGTCATCAACTCTCGAGGCAAAGTTAGAAAAATCAGAAAATATCATATGACTCCAGAAGAGATGATAATAGCTAGGACTAAATGGAAAGAAGAAGTATCAACAGTCGATAAACGATTAAGAAAGAAAGCAGGTACGAAGTTCTTTAATCCCTATCGAAAAGGAATTTACTACTATCAACTACAAACCTTATTCTTACTAAGTGCTAATGAGTGGCATAGCTTAACTGATATAGTATCGAGACTAGAAGAATATACCTCTAATATGCCTCTTAAGAAATCAGGAATGAAGAGGTATGGCTGCTATACAGTATGGGACAAATTCAGAGGGAAAAGCAGTAGAGATAACGCTCGAACCTGTAAAGACTATATAGGTAGAATACAAGAAAACTTCGTATTCCTACAAAGACTGTCAATGCTACATCCCTATGGTTATAAACTACATCAAGTATGCGCAGCCATAGATGTTAGGAGGATCAATAAAAAAGGATTCGAACAGGGAGCATACTTCTACCGATTGTCAACATATGATACTATGGCTAAAGCTAAACCTATTAAAGATTTTAGCAGATTTACCTTCCCTAGCAATGAAGGCAAATATGTTAGCTATAAGTTTATTGGAACTATCATAACTAAGGACAAGAAGATAGTAGAGGGAGTTGAGGCATAATGGAAAAGGTCTGTGAAGAATGCTTGGCAGAATTATTCTCCGCACAAAAAATAAAAGTGGAAGAAGCAAAAGAAGCCCTCAGAGAACTAGATAAGATACATAAAGAAGAAGTAACCCTGTTCCGAGAAACTGTAAACCAAATGGTAGAGTGTCTCGAAGATATTAAAAACTCATGGCCCTCCTGGACTAAAACACATAAGAAGATAGATCAGTTTCTAAAGGATAGAGGTATATAAACATATTACCAGAGAAATGATAATCAATCCTTATAGTAAAAAAGGTTAGGAGATTAATCATGGAAATGGAAGTATTAGCTTTAACAAGTAAGTATGCTGTAAGTGGAGTGTTCTGCATAGGATCTATCGGAATCCTTATTATATCAGCTATATGCTATAGTAAGGGGTTCATAGGAGGAGCAGTTGGTAATTTTACACTCTGTATCATCTGCGCTCTTACCATCGATTCTGGTGGATTCATAGCTAACGAGAGTCAGACTAAATGGTTGGAAAGACCTATCGCAGCTTATCTTGATAGAGAGAATGCTGTATACTGGATATGGGACGAAGGAACTGCTAGTGTACTAGATGATAAAGAATACTTCATCCCTAATGAAGAAATAATGATGGTAAATGATGTGTGCCTAGTGAAGTCTACTGGGAAGAAGCCTACTGATAATGATTACTACATCTATGATGTTGTTTATCCTACTCTCAATGTAGCTAAAAAGCATGGGGGTAAAGGTGTCCCTCAGTGGCTATGGCATGGAGCCGCTCCTGTCTATATCTTTGGTCTCTTTGGTTTACCTGCCTTTGTCTTTGGTGGGATATTGGGGGCCAAACAGAAGTAAAAAACAAACTACCAGAGAAATGCTTTTGAGTTTCTGTGGGAGAACGAAAGAATCCATGACGGAGAATACTATGAAAAATTATATATCTATATCCGAAGTTGAAGCAAGAACTGTTATTAGGATATCTACAGGTCAAGACGAACTCGACTGGCTCTATGGAGTAAGTAAGTTTGGTCCTGTCTGCTCATGGGGTATGCCTGTAGCAACTATCTCTACATGGTGCGGTGAGGGTGGAGTAGGTAAGAGTAGGTTAGCAATCGATGTTGCAAAGGCTAAAGTTGAAGAAGGCAGCACCGTACTATACTTTCAGAATGAAGTAGACCTGCCTACATTAGCAAGCTGGGTTAATAACAATAGCTTGAAGAACTTCTATTGTAGTGAAGTTACTGCTTTAGCAGAGCAGGTAGAGGCAGTTTCTCAAGCTAAGCCTGATTTAGTATTTGTTGACAGTATCAATCTAGTTGATGAGTATGGGACTGGCACAGCAAAAAGCATTAAGAAAATTATAGATGCTTTTCGTAAAGTGATTCGTGGCACTAACTGTCATGTAGTGATTCTTTGTCAGTTGAACAAAGAGGGTTCAGCTACAGGGAGTACTGCATTGGGTCATTTGCCTGATACCAATCTTACCTTGACTAACTTTGAGAATGATTTCAAGGTTGCTATTGGTAAGAAGAACAGGTATGGTCCCAAGGGTAGTGAGTTCTTTGGTATATGGAGACACACTGATACTGGTGTAGAGTGTGTTAGCAGTAATAGGTTAAGGCATGGCAAGTGGTGTGAGGCTCATGATATGGTAGGTAATGGAAGGCCTGAGTTACCTGATATAGATTGGGATGCAGCTGCAGCCCCTCATCCTATTATCTCTGATTTCGGAGTTAGGAGACAGAAGAAGCTTGATTTATCTGAGTTTTACAATGAGTTTCCTGCTTCAGGTCTTGTTTATAAGGCTAATGACTCACTTCCTCTTCCTGTTATGAAGCTTTCTGACAGTAGTGGAAAGATTAAGATTACTCCTGCTATGAGGGATGCATTAGCTATTGTTAATGGTACTCCTAAACAGAGCTTCTTTACAAGATGGAAGTTTGGTCATGGTTTAAGGTAGTTAAATATGATAAAAGAACAACAAATGGTTAGGGCAGATAGTATAAGAGGAATAGAGAATGCATCAGAAAGAGTTAAGATGTTTGAATTCTTATCTATCTTCCATCCTGAAATATCATTAAAAAAACGTCTTAAGATGGCAAAAGAGGCATGTGGCAATTTTGGATAGGCGGTAGTCTGTAGGGGTCAGGAATAAGGTTTTTGGAAGTCCCTCGATAAAGGAAGGAACAGACTAATGGAAATAGCAGGGATAATTTCATATATATTGTCCCCATTCGTTGTAGTGCCTGTAGGAGCAGGACTAATGGCAGCAGGAGTAAATCCAGATATCTGTGTAATGGCAATGTTACTGAGTTTCCCTGTAAGTATCATGGTGGGCAGTATCGGTATGGCAATTCCTAATAGGGGTAGTCGATAGGAGGCCAGGAATAAGGTTTTTGGAAGTCCCTCGACAGACATGAGTTAACCGATATAGAATCTTTGTTTATAAATAATAAAAAAATAACTAAAATAATAGAGATTCTTTTTATCTGGTAAAAAATTTGACTAAAAAATTTACCAGACAATCGAGAATACTATCGATAGGGTTTTACATTTATGGTAGTATATGGTAAATAAATGTCTGGTAAAAAATATGGGGGACTATTTTACCAGGGAATTTTATACTTGACAAGTGGAAGTAATCTGGTATAATGCAGTTTCATGGTGACTGGTTCAGGTGTATGCTTGAATGGCAGTGCTGAAAGCAGATAGAGTGGTTTTTCTTTGCGGTTCTTCTGCTCTATCTGCTTTTTTGAAAAATATTTTATTTTGTTATTGACAAGTGAAAGTATTCTGGTATAATGCAGAAATGTGGAACGGCTTGAACCCTGATCCATTGTTGAGTAGGTTTACCTACTTCCATCCTTGTATGGTTAAACAAGGGGTATGTGGAGCTTCGGCTCGTGTAATTGTTGAGCAGGTACTTTGTTTTTAACTAACCTGGTCAGGTTGCTGGAGGGCCTGCTCAACTATTTTTGAAAAAATGTGAAAAAAGATTAAAGAAAAAAAAGGATTTACCGATAGTATTGAATAATAGTAGTATTAGTTTCTTAATTTGAACGGAAAGTTAACAAGAGATGACTATCACAACCAAATATCCTGTTGCACGAATTATGCATAGACGCCCCTTGTGTAGGCTTGGTGAATCCGCGTTATCAGTGGATTCGCAGGTCCAAGCCTATGTGGGTAACTGGTTTAATCTTCCAGCCATAAAAGGAGGGCCGTAGTAGTCGCTTTTGAATTTATATTCTCGTTCAAAGGCGACTCGAAAGAGTTGCCTTTTTTTATGGCTACAATTAAGTGAAGTATGATAATGGTAGAATTTGTAAAAATGATGATAGAACACAGGGAGATTGAGAAGTCTCATGCTGAGTTCTACGAGTTAGCAGAGGAGTATGGTTTTTGTACTCCGTGGTGTCACTTATCGAAAGAATGTAAGACTTGTGAGAATAGGGAAGTTAGCCTCGTGGTGTAGTGGTAACATCCAAGACTTTGAATCTTGTGTCTCAGGTTCGAACCCTGACGAGGCTGTTAGGCTCTTTAAAATATAATTCCGGTATGGTGAAATGGTATCACGGCTGGCTGTTAACCAGTTTTTCTAGGTTCGAATCCTGGTACCGGAGTTGTCAAGTAGCACTTGACTAGTTCTATAAAAAGTTAATAGGGGTCCCAAGAGGGGCACAACAATTACTATGAAGTTTCCATATGGGGGAACTTCAGAAGTGTTATGCGTCTAATTGTAGATGTATAGCACCGAAAGAGGTTCCCTCATATGTTTATAGGCATAAGGCTCAGTTGGCAGAGCGTCCGCCTGATAAGCGGGAGGCCGGTGGTTCGAGTCCACCTATGCCTATTAACCATAAACCCTTAGAGTGGCGGATACCACGATATCTTTGTATGGTACGTAAATCTTGTTCGATTCAAGGTTAAAGGTTTATCCTAATAGGGTTTATGGATTACACCCGGTTTTCCTAGCGGCTAAGGTCTCTGCTTTACACGCAGATGTTCACTGGTTCGAGTCCAGTATCGGGTATTAAGCAGGTTGAATGGATAAAAGTTATCGCAATCGGAGCCGGTTACGGAGGTTCGATTCCTTCTCCCACGATATTAAACGTGGGATCGTCTAATGGCAGGACACCGTAAACGCTTTTCCTCTCACACATCTGCTTATTTTGGGAATGTAAGGAAGTACCCTTAGGGACATGGTTGCCCTAAGGTATGGGTTCGAGTCCCATTATTTCCATTAGAGAGTGTTCTTAGAATGAATTCATGATAAGTTTTAAGAATAAAAGTTAGTCGTCTAGTGGTTAGGATACTTGCTTATCCAGCAAGAGACGGGTGTTCGAATCGTCCTTAATTTTTTCTCTCTTATTAAACCCGATTAACTCAGTCTGGCTAGAGTGCCTGTTTTACACGCAGGTGGTCGGAGGTTCAAATCCTCTGTCGGGTATTGACAGGTTGAAGAATTAAAGTTACCGGATACCGACTGTGGCTTGCCACCGTCTTGGGGGTTTCGCAGCTCCCGCTTTTTTTCATCCCATATCTGTCTAAAGCCCCCTATAGTGTAGCGGCTAGCACAGCAGATTGTCGATCTGCCATCACGAGTTCGAGTCTCGTTGGGGGGATTAAAGGTGAGTTGGCAGAGTCTGGTTTATTGCACTGCTTTGCTAAAGCAGAGTGCCTAGAAATGGGTACCATAGGTTCAAATCCTATACTCACCGTTTGGATAGCGTGGCGACTATTGGTAGGTCGCACTAGTCTTGAAAACTAGGTGGCCCTTCGGGGTTATAAGGGTTCGATTCCCTTCCTATCCGTTGAAATATTTTCTTAAAGGAATACTATACCGTTATGCCGAATATATAAATAGAAGAATATTTATATAGGAGGTCAAGATGGGAACTACTCAAGAAAAAGGTAACCTAGGACTAGTTAAAGCAATAGCAGATTTAACAGAAAAAGGGTTATCTGTATCCTTGCCTATTAGTGAATCAGAGTATTATGATTTAATTGCGGAAAAAATAATATTTGTAGAACAGTGCAAGTAAGACACACAAAAGAATACAAAGGAACTATTCCTGTAAAACTCAAATCAGTTTGGACTAATGGAGAAGGGACTCAAGTTAGGAACAGGGAGAAAGAAGATTTCGATGTGCTTGCTATTTACTGCCCATATACTAAAGAGCTATACTATCTTGACGCTTGTAGTTTTAGTAATGGTAACTGTGTGACTTTAAGACTTGCAGCACCGAAAGTAAAGAATAGTAAAATAAGAATGGCTTCAGATTATTCTTCTTTCCCGATTTAAAATTTATTGGCTATATAGTGTAATGGCAGCACCGTACTTTCATAAGGTATTAGTCCAAGTTCAAATCTTGGTATAGCTATTTGCTAACACCGAATCAAGGCCCTGTCGTCTAGTGGTTAGGATACCAGACTTTCAATCTGAAGACGGGAGTTCGATCCTCCTCAGGGCTATTTTTGCTCTGGTCGTCTAGTGGTTAGGACATTAGACTCTCAATCTAAAAACAGGAGTTCAATTCTCCTTCAGAGTATTATAGATTAAGACATAAAAATAAATAAAGGAATCTTAACCTATATGCCGAATATAGTAATAGTTATTTATTATATTCGGAGAAAAATAATGGCAAAGAAAAGAAGTCCTATATGGTTAATGCCAAGAGACGAATTTGAAAAGTTGGTTAAAAATAATACTTCAATTGCTAATATAACCAGGTCTTTTGGTTTCGCAATTACTGGTAAAGCTAACAAGATGATTCAACAGAGATGTAAAGAAGAAGATATTGATATGTCTCATATTCCAGTGGGTCTTAACAGTAATAGAGGTAGGAAATTTCCGACTAGAGCTATTCCATTAGAAGAAGTAATGGTTGAAGATTCTACTTATAGTAGAAAGGACCTTAAGAGAAGGTTGTTAAAAACTGGTACCTTAAAGAATAAATGTGAAATTTGCGGACAAGAAGAGATATGGAATGAGATGAAATTGACTATGGTTTTAGACCATAAAAATGGTAGGAGAAATGACCACAGGAAGTTAAATCTTCAAATGCTATGCCCTAATTGTAATAGTCAGCAAAAGACCTTTAGTGGTAGAAATAACAAAAGATAGCTGTCTTCAAGGCAGAGATAGGGGTTCGATTCCCCTTAGGGCTATGTAAAATATTTTTTCATTTTTTCCGATTTTTTTCTTGAAAGTGAAAGAGATTCTGGTATAATACAAAAATTGAGATAGCAAGGTCATTTACAAGTTAATAGAGAATATAAAAACGGGTTGAAGGATAAGAGTTATCGCTTATACGCTTGGGGCAACCCATTTCTCTTTCCACCACACATCCGTTTTTCTTAAAATAAGTCCTTCATTCAGGTTGGAGCAATAGAGTTATCGTCTTGAAACCGTAAACACTCTACCGCATTAACACATCTGTTTGAAATGACTTTAAACATGCTCGTGTCGTCTAATCAGGATACCCGGAGTTAATCTGGGAGATGTAGGTGTGACTCCTACCACGGACACCAAATAACTCCCCTGTGGGAGCAGCAGGTGAAAAGCCTGCATTTATTCGGGTGGTGTCGATCAGCATACCTGCCTTCGGGCGGGAGACGTAGGTGTGAGTCCTACCCCGAATGCCATGTCTGGTAGTTCAAAGGCAGAACGCGTTATAGCAGTATTAGGTCTTAGTTACCTTAGGTTTCTTAAATCCTGATGCTTTAATGTTATGATGAGATGGTGAGGTTCGATTCCTCCCCTAAGACATTGTGGAACTCAAGTAAAAAGCATTGTTAGTAAGGGGTTAATGAGTTCATCTTTTGTCCCTGTTGTGAGGGTTAGAGACTGGAGTATAACCAGCGTTCTCAACTATTTTAACTACCACTGGTTGAATAGAACAACTACACTTAAGAAGAACACCTCGTAAACTGCAAGCAGTGGAATGCACGGTTTACCAATTTGCTTTTAACTTTTGTTCCACTCGAGTTCCGGTGGTCTAATTGGTAAGACGACCTATCCCCCCTTTCGAGGGTGGTTAAACATCTGCTCTAGAGAAGACGTTTGTAAAATATGGTTATGTTGGTTCGAATCCAACTCGGTACATTGAATTAGGTAATGATAGTGGCTGAATAAGTTTGAATCTTACCTGACTAAGGCAGACCTGAAGTAAGGGTAGAGTGAATCTACAGTTCAACGTGCATCGGGTCGTCTCACTGCAAATCCAGATAAGGTTGTAAGATGCAGAGAGTGCAATGAATAGTGTGGAGTCATGACTACACTGACCTAGTTTTGTCTATTGTCACCTAATTCTTAAATGATCGCGGGGTAGAGCAGTCTGGCAGCTCGTGTGGCTCATAACCACAAGGTCGGTGGTTCAAATCCATCCTCCGCTATTTTCACGTTGGGGTCGCTCGATGGGTCAACTATAGTCTGTTTATTTTAATTAATAGATGGATGTTGACATTATGAGCTACTTAGACAAATGATTTCGATGAAGGAGCTTGGGTGGCCCGCTGATTTGGAATCGTTTAAGTAAGAATGAAGGAACAGTCTATTGCAACACCTAATCTTGCACGTAGTGACCTGAAACTCGTCGGTTCAAGTCCGACCCCTGATATTAGCGAAACTTCACAGATTGATGTCATTTTTCCCTGTGCCCTCCCAGGTCAGGCTTAATGATGATTGATTTTGAAGTTTCGCTTTTTTATTGTACAGAGGTTCGCCTAATCTGGGATGGCACCTGGTCTGGAGCCAGGAATAATCTAGGTTCAAATCCTAGACCTCTGATTTTTGGGATAAATTAAAGGAGTTCGAAGAAATATATCGAAATATAAGTAGTAAGTTACTTATGTGGAGATATAAAATGGAAACCAGAATATGCAGATATTGCACTCCTAGCGCCGCACAACCCTTAGAAGCTTTCCCTATCGCCAATATTATAAAAGGCAAAATATATAGGAGATGGAAATGCAACAGATGTTATGTTCAGATGAAAACAACCAGGAAGAGGGAGATAAGAGAATGGTTTGTTGAACTAAAGAAGACTTTAAAATGTATAATATGTGGTGAAGATACTTGGTATATGTTAGATTTCCATCATAGAGATCCAAAAGAAAAAGAGATGGATCTATCAATAGCGGTATGTCATGCATGGAGTAAAAAAAGAATTTTAAAAGAAGTAGCTAAATGTGATATCTACTGTGCTAATCATCATAGAGAATTGCATTGGAAAGAAAAACAATAACACGGAGATTCGCCTAATCTGGTTATGGCACCTGGTTTGGGGCCAGGAATAATCTCAGTTCGAATCTGAGATCTCCGATGACCTATAGTTCAACTGGTAGAACGCACCCCTTATAAGGGTGTCATCTGAGTTCGAGTCTCGGTAGGTCGATTTAGCAGGTTGATTTAGAGTAAGTTATCGCTAACTGTTAATTAGAAGATACGGATTCGACTTCCGTTGCGGTGCTTGCACCGTATAGTTCAATTGGTAGAATAAAAACTTCTTATTCTTAACCACACATCTGCTATTTATGGGGTCATCGTTCAATGGGAGGACGTCAGTTTTGCACACTGAAGATGGGGGTTCGACTCCCCCTGACTCCACTATGAAGTATGATCAATGTTAATCTATCTCTTATATCGCTTATAGAAGATAGATGAATAGGTAACACATATTTCTGATAGCGGTTTGAGATATGGTTTTTATCTGGCAAATTGGTCTTACTTCATTTTAAGGGGATAAGGTGTTGTTGGGAACACATCTGACTGGCAGTCAGAAGATTGGGGGTTCGACTCCCCCTATCTCCACTATTATTTTTTTGAAAAATAAAAAAAGGAAAAAAGAAATATTCTTCTAATATATATAAAAACGAGAATTGTTTTAATTCAAAATATATAATAGGAGAACAAAAATGGCAACTATATTATCAGACGGATCAATCGCTATAGGACCAATTGCAAAACCTCACATTTGGTTAGAAGGAAGTTTAATAGATGCTGACGATCTTGATACTGCTGGACCAGGTATCCATGATACATGGGCGCAACGAGTAGATTATGCTATCGACAAATCACCTACCAGTATGACTACTATTAGTGGAGTAAGTACCTTTGATCAAGCAAATATTTTGACTTTTAACAATACGGTAAGAGTCATTATAACAGGACAAGTAAGTCCAAAATTTTCTTATAATACAGCAAGTATGACTTTGCCTTTAGATAGTAATGTCTTTGAAGGTCCTAGAAATCGAGTAGAAGATTTAGGATTAGATGACCAAAATATGGTAAACAACTATGCAGAAACATGGTTCACCATTAATGGAAAAGATCCTATTAGGACTAAGGCTTATTTATGGAAATATCGTGATATGGATCATGACAAGGACAGAGATTGGGCTAACAAAGGTTTTCTATTAGGAAGTTGTCAAACAGGTAGTGATCTTATTACTATCAAAGCAAAAACATTCTATC
>SDBT01003117.1_pt1 | contig 28831 bp, 27 predicted proteins | sample 2277101 | NCBI WGS metagenome assembly SDBT01 (sample SAMN10404973, study PRJNA504765) | marine sediment metagenome | isolation source: marine sediment core GS10_PC15, 103 cmbsf | place: Arctic Ocean: Southern Knipovich Ridge | collected 2010
GCCTTGAGTATGTGGGCTTCCTCTGGGATGACACTGGCTTGTACGGAAGGGTCTTCGCTTTCGAGTTCCCACAGATTGACCTGACGCGCGCCACATCAGATCAGTGCGTTGTAGTCATGGCTACCACTCCGGGGCGAAGGCATCAGACTCTGGGCACAGTAGGTGCTTTCAAGCAGACGAACGGGGAGCATGTCCGCGTGCGGCCGGAAGACTTCCGCTGCATTGACCGCGGTTGGGTGATGAAGCCAGGTCAGTGTCAGACGGAGTTCTGGGTGTCCTGGAAGGCTCTCAGCCCCGACGCTTCTCCGAAGAAGACGACGATTCGAGTCAAGGATCGAGTGCTGGTTCTCGACCCTCAGAAGAAACCCTGATTGCCTGCTTGAGCCAGACCAGGCACATGTGGCGGCATGGAGGCCGCCAAGCATGGGCGACCACCTCAAGAAGGTCAAGTCGGGCAACCCGCTGAAGATTCCGGCCGCGACGTTCAACACGTTCATAGATGCGGCCAGGGACTTTCAGGTCAGGACACGCGATCGGGGCCGGCGTCAGGGAGATCGGGGCGCGGATACCCAGGCTCAACGCCGTCATGGTTACGCCTGGAGCGAAGCTCTCCTCTGAGATCCACTCAATCGTCATTCACGGCCGGTTTGAGGCGATAGACGCGGAAGTTGTCTATCTGCATGTGATTATTCACCGTCCTGAATGCGAACCACCCGCTGGTGTACGGCTTCGGGTCGTTTATCTCGAAGAGGACCTCCCCGTTGCGGATGTATCGCACGAGCTGCCCGCACGCGACGAGCTGGATCTTCGTCGGGGCGTTCGGGGTGATCAGGTATTTGTCGCCAGTCAGATCGTGCTCGGGCAGAAGCGGCCTCCTCCCGTCACCCACGTACCTGCGGAACCGTGTCTTGGTGTTGTTATGCCCCCCGTACCCCACGTAATACGTTCGAAGGATGTGATAGTCCCCGAACCCGCCCCGGCGGAGGTGGGCGGACTTGAAGATGTCATCCGGGGTCCGCGGGTCTATCGCCATCCAGAAGCAGTTCAGGTCGCTCACCCGGTCGTTCGCCCCGCCCTTCCCGACCACGGTCGCCACGTATTCGATCATGACCGCCCCCTCCAACCGCTGCTTGAACCACGTCGTGGATCCTCGTGAGACGTCTATGTCGAGCTTACCGTCCCTTACGGCGACCGTTCCCGGTCCCTTGATCTCCGCGCTCCAGTTGCCGGCGTCTTTCTCGAAGTCGTCGCTGAACAGGACTTCGCCTATCTCGTAGGCGGGCTTGGGGGTGTCGTCCCACTCCAGGACCATCTCACCGTGGCCGGGCGCTTCCGTTTCCGCCGCCTTAGCGGGCTTGGGCTTCTCGGCATCCGCTGCGTCGCGAGTTGTCCCGCATCCGCCGGCGAGGTAGATCGACAAGAGAACGATCGTTGCACGACCAAGTATGATCTTCATTGTCCCACACTCCCGTATTCTCGGGCGGTCGGTATACTCCCGATCGGCCGATCTGAAACAATCGATCCGACGTTTCCAGCGTGGCCGTCTGCCCGGGACCGTCCCGGGGCGCAGGGCGGTATTGTCCATCGCCCCGGTGGGTCGCGACAAGGATGTATTTCGCCGATCGCCCATCGCCCATCGCCCCCCGACAGGTTCATTCCCTCAGAGGCGCTTCGTACACGAACCCGATTTGAGATCGGTAGGGGAATTGGCGTTCTTCCACGCTCCGCCCAGATGCGCCGGGACCTCCGGGGAGATCACCTTCGGGTGCGAAGCGATGTCCGCAAGCCGATAGTCCCTCCCCGCTGCCTTCCGCTGCAATATCTCCCCACAGCGAAAGTCGTAGTGTGCCAGGAGTGGCTCCGCGCGGTCAGAGCCCCGCAATCTGGGTAGCGTCGCCCAGTTGCCAGGGGCGCGGGTGGACAGCAGCCAGTTCACGGCATCGGCGGACAGGTCGGGCAGGTCGCACGCAGCGACGACCCACGACACCTGCGGCGCCCAGCGCATCGCCGCCAGAATCCCCGACATCGGGCCCTCCGCGTCGGGAACGTCAGGTAGGCGCGTGTGCCCGTCCAACGGTGGCGGAATCGATCCGGCGCCCGCGATGACTACTGTCTCGACGGTTTGGGTGAGCAGGTCCACCGTTCGTTCCACCCAGGTCTTCCCTCCCTCGCTCAGCAGGTGCTTGGGCGTGCCCATTCGAGTGCTCTTCCCGCCGATGAGGACGCACCCGAAGATCGGCGTCTTCAACCACTGCTCCGACAGGAAGTTTTCGAGCAGCCGCGAGACGGATGCGAGACGATCGGGACCTCTCGGGATGACGGCGACGACCTGTTCGGCCTCCGCCGGAGGGCCTTCTTCGTCGTCCCCGAGCAGCCACACCTTCCGCAGCGCCGTGCTCTTGTGACCTTCGACCAGCACGAGATCGTATCTTCCCGCAAGCGACATCAGCGTCGCGGTCCAGTCGCTCTCTTCCGTCCCGTGAAGGCGAAGCAATTCCTCCCCCGGCCCCTGGAGCAGGACGTCGGCCCCGGCGCGATACAGCCGGTCGCTGTCCTTGCCCGGGCGGTCAACGTCGATCCCGTGAGCGTCGTGCTTGACGACGGCGACCTTCAGTCCCTTCGCCGTGAGCTTGGGGACGATTCGCTCAATGAGCGTCGTCTTTCCGGACCCGCTCCATCCGCATATTCCTAAGATCGGAAGGTCGTCGATCGTCAACGAGCCGGGCCCTCCTGTTCGCGGCCGCAATCTGCTGTATCTCCACGAAGCTTGTTCAATCCGTGGGGCAGCGCGTCGAGGATAACGCCCAGGTTCTCGACGGCTGCGCGCTCTGATCCGGGGAGGTCGATGATCAGCGTCGCCCCGCAGATCCCCGAGATGCCGCGCGACAGCATCGCGTGCGGTGTCTTGGCGAGCGACGCCGCGCGCATCGCCTCGTCCAGCCCCGGGGTGGGCCGCTCGATTATTCGGCGCGTGGCTTCGGGCGTGACGTCGCGCGGTGAAAAGCCGGTCCCTCCGACGGCGACCACGAGGTCGATGGAATGTCCGTCGCAATAGTGTTTCAAGCGATCGGCGATGGTCTGGCATTCGTCGGGCAGGATCTCGGCGGCATACATGTGTGCGGGGAGCGATTCGGTGAGAATTCCCGCGACGGCGGGACCGGCGGTGTCCTGCGCCTCGCCCCTCGAACATCGGTCGCTGATGGTGAGCACGACCGCCTGGAACGTTTCGCGCGGGACGCTATCCACTATTTCGGCGTCGTCGCCGACACGGATCTGTCCGCCTTTCAGTGCGCGGGCGAACAGCCCGACTCTGGGCATGATGCAGTCGCCGGTGAGGTGATAGATGCGGCAGGGGGTGTGGCAGGCCTTTCCGATCTGTGTGACGGTGAGCACCACGTCGCCGCCCAGCTGCAAGCGCGTCCCGAGGCCCGATGCCCCGAGGTCCAGCCCGGATAGAATCACGTTCTCGGCAAAGTCGCCGGGGGCGAGGTCGGGCAGGTCGCGGCGCACCGTCTCTATGTCTTCGGCGCCCAGGATGCTCACCTGGCGATGCCACGCACCGGCGTGTGCGTCCGACACTATCCCATGCCCCTCGCGAACGACGGCCGATTCGACCGGCGCCTTGCGCTCGCCCTTGCTCTCGCTTATGCAGATGGCCTCAATTCGGCCCATCGCTGCCTTCCTCGCACTTCCAATGTCCGGACTTGCCTCCCCGCTTCTCCAGCAGCCGCACCGGGCCGATCTGCACTCCCCTTCCAGCGGATTTGACCATGTCGTACACGGTCAAGGCAGCCACTGCCGCCGCGGTCATAGCCTCCATCTCCACGCCGGTCTTGCCCTCGCACGAGACGGAAGCGACGAGTCGGATGCGGTCGTCGATAAGCTCGGCCGAAACATCCACCGCGTCCAGAACGAGAGGATGACACATGGGAATCAACTCGGCCGTTCGCTTCGCAGCCGTGATCCCGGCCAGTCGGGCGGTCTCCAGGACGTTCCCTTTGGCGACCTCCCCCGTCTGTCGCAATAGTTCGGCGATATCGCCCCCCACGTTGACCCACCCCTCCGCGATTGCAGTCCGGTGCGTCGCGGGCTTGCCCGTCACGTCCACCATTCTGGCCTCGCCGGTCAGCGAAATGTGAGACAGTCCGCGTTCGGCGTTGGGATGTGAGTCGGCGGTTTCACGCACGGTCATTTTTTCCTTCCCGCCCGCTCTTTCGGAGAACGGCTGCGCTGTCCCGGAAGCGCCGCGCTCAACTGTCATCCTCCCACCGACGTCATGGCACGCGGGGTATCGAACCCGGCGCGGGCGCCTTTCGCGGCGATCACCGACGTCAGAATCTCAGACAGCGCGCGATCTGCATCTTTAGAGTCGCTCCTGAGAAGGCTCCTGACGTCCACCCCTTCCCCCTGCGCCAGACACGAGACCAATTGCCCCGTGCTGGTCAGGCGCAGCCGCCTGCAACCGTGACAGAACGGTTCGGACTGCGCCGTGATGAAGCCGATCACGCCCGTCCCGCCACGAGAATCCCGGGCGAGGAAGTTCCGACTGCTCTGACCGGGAGTGTGGGGCAGCGGATCCAGGCGAAAGCTTTCTTGCAGGCTCTCGCGGACCTCCGAGCAGGGAACAAACCGCTCTTCGAAGATCTTCTTGGCGCATCCGATGGGCATCAGCTCGAGGAAACGTATCCGGCAGCCGCGATCCATGGCCCATCGCGCCATGTCCGTCACTTCGGCGTCGTTGCATCCCCTCAGGACCACGGTGTTCAGCTTGACCGGCGCGAACCCTTCTTGCACGGCGGCGTCGATGCCTTCCAGCGTGTGTGTCAGCTCCCCCCCGCGGGTCAGCGAGGCGTATGTGCGTTCATTCAGGGAGTCAAGGCTGACGTTAACGCGCCCGAGGCCCGCCGCCTTCAGACTACGCCCCATCGGCCCCAGGTGCTGCCCGTTCGTCGTGAGCGCCAGGTCCTGGATATCCTCGGCGGCGAGCATCGCCACAAGATCGACGATTCCCGAGCGCACCAGCGGCTCACCGCCGGTGACGTGAACCTTGGACAGCCCGAAGACGGACTTCACCGCCCGGACAAAACGGACGATCTCCTCGAAGCGCAGGATCTCGTGACGCGGTTGAATCGGCACCCCGCCCGGAGGGGTGCAATAGAGACAGCGCATCTGGCAGCGATCGGTAACGGAGATTCGCAGCGAGATTGCCCGTCGTCGCGAACGATCGATCATGGAATGGGTCTCCACGGGGTGAACTCCACCAGTTCTCCGGCGGAGATTTCCCCAACGTTCCGTGGTACGGCGAGCACCCCGTCGGCCTGCGCTCCGGCCACGAGATCCGCGGACCCGTGCGACTTGAGGGGGCTCACGCATGCTCCGTTCCTGCTCCAAGTCAACTTACCCAGGACGAACGTCGTGCGATTTGCCTTCTTGCAGCGGACCTCCCTCGCCAGCGGGAGCCTCAATGCGAGACTGCAAGAGGCGGGGGAGAGCCCGGACATTCGGCGGATCGCCGGAACGACAAGCTCGTAGAAGCCTGTCAGGACGCTGAGGGGGTTTCCGGGCAGCCCGAAGATGTGGCGATTCCCGCTCAGTGTGGCGTAGAGCTGAGGCATTCCCGGCTTCATCGCAACCTTGTGGAAACGGACACGCGCCCCGATCCGTCGCACCGCCTCCGGGACGAAGTCATATTTCCCGACCGAGACGCCTCCTGTGAGAACGACCAGTTCGTATCTCGCGACGGCGGCTTTCAGCTTCGCGGTAAGCGTCTTCGGGTCGTCCGGGACGATCTGATGGGCGATTTCGTCGATTCCTGCGTTCTTCAACGCCGCCTGCAGCGCCGGTCCGTTCGAGTCCCGCAGATGATGGGGCCCGACCCTCGCTCCTGGTTGGTGCAGCTCTCTACCGGTGCAGAGGACAGCGACGCCGGGGCGTCCGTAGACCCTCACCGTCGCCTTCCCAACCGAGGCGCAGAGGCCGATCTGCGCGGCGTTAAGAACCGTCCCCTTGGGGAGAACGACCTCGTGTTTCTTAACTTCCTCGCCTCGCACACGAATGTTGGAACCGACCTTGGTCGTCGCAAGGAAGTTCACCAGACCGTCTCTCTCCTCCGTTTCTTCGACCTTCACGACGGCGTCGGACCCGGGGGGGATGCTCGCGCCGGTCAGTATCGTGACGCACGTGCCCGGAGCAACCTTCGGGCGTTTCGGACTGCCCGCCGCCACCTCGCCGACGAGGCGAAGCTCACGCGGGCATCTCCGCAAGTCCTTCGCGCGGACTGCATATCCGTCCATCGCGGAACGGTCGGTTGGGGGGAGGTCTCGATCGGCGAGTATATCCCCGGCGAGGCGGCGGCCAAGCGCCTGGTCCAGGAGCACGCCGATGGTCTTCATGGGGCGAACGTTGGCGAGTACGATTTCCAGAGCTCTTCTGATCGTGATCAATAACGTCTCCTTTCCAAGCACGGGAGGCCGGGACGTTTCCATCCGAACCCTACCGCCCGGGGACCTTAGCCTTGCACCGTAGGTCGACCGGGTCGGAGACCGACAGGTCTATTATATCAGCCGCCTCAGGCAGCACCTCCATCTATCACGAACGCCAGCAGGAGGAACACCAGGAGGACGGACTCAAACCTGGCCGTTCTTGCATCGATGTCGGCCAGCCGTTCGTTCCGCCAAATGCATTTCAGCGGGCTCCAGAGCAAGACAAGCAGCGCCGGAGCCAGCACCACGACGCGAGGAACGATCGAAACCAGCGACAGAGTCGCAAGCGCGCAGACACACCCTATCACCAGCAGCACGTATAGGATGCGGGCGACCCGTGCTCCGGCGACATGAGGGAAGGTTCTGATTCCGGCAGCGCGGTCTTCGGCCAGGTCGCGAATGTTGTTTCCCACGAGAATCGCTGCGGTGACCAGTCCAATCGGAATCGAGACCAGCAGGACTACTGGTTCGATTCGCCGGGTCTGCGCGTAGGCGGCGCCGAGCATCAGAACTGGCCCGAACACCAGGAAGATGAGCAGCTCTCCCAACGCCCGGTACTTGAGTTTCAAGGGCGGGCCCGTATACGCCCAGAGACCCAGGACGCCCGCCAGGGCGAACCACAGCAGTCCGCCTCCGCACACCCACGTCAGGTACGCCCCCACTGGAACCGCCAGCAGCAGGCAGATCACGGCCCCCACCAGCACGTCCCTGGGTTTGAGTTCGCCGCGCACCAGGAGCCTTCCCGGGCGGACCTCGTCGCCCTCGGTCCTGTGGTCCACCCCGCTACGGAAGTCAAAGTAGTCGTTGAGGAGATTCCCGGCTGCGTGCAAGAGTCCTACACCGAGCAGCGACGCGACCAGCACCCCCCAATCCCACTGCCCCGCCCCCCGTGCAGCGGCGGTGGCGATCAGCACGGGCAGAAGGGACACCGGGAGCGAGAAAGCGCGAACCGCCGCCAGAGGCGTCAAAAGCCGGCGCCACCCCTCCCTCGCTCTTAGCCTGTGCCTCTCGCGATCCAACTCAGGCCTCCTGGTCGGAGCCGTCGGCCTGCGAAGTCGCCTTCTGAAGCAGGGCGTCCACCTTGCTCCTCAGCACGTCGAGATCCACGGGCTTCTCGATGAAGTCGGACACGGGCAGCCACGCATCATCGATGTCTCGCGGGCTGAAGCCCAGGGGGAATCTCGTATTCACCGCCGTCAACATCACGATGGGTATCCCTTTGAGCTTCTCGTTGTAGTGGCGCATCGTGCGAGCCAGCTCAAACCCGGCGGACATGTCCTCGGGGAACATCACGTCCAGGATCACTAGGTCTGGGCGCCTCTTCTCCATGCTCTTCACGGCGGCGGCCGTATCGAGCTCTATCTGGACTTCGTGGTCAGCGCTGCGCAACACAGTTGCCGCGGCGGTCGCGAAATCCTCGTCGTCATCCACTATCAGCAGATATGCCATCTTCTTTCTCCTTCATTCCTGACTCACGGAGGACCGCTCCGACAGGAGGGAATCGAAGTTCGAACGTCGTTCCCGCACAGGGGCGGGTTGTCACTCGCAGGCGGATTCGGTGGTACTCGGCCACCTGTCGAACAATTGCCAGTCCAAGCCCGGAAGACTCCTTGTTGTGCCGCACCGCCTCCTTGGTGCGGTAGTGCTCCTCGAAAATGTGCGGGAGCTTCTCGGAAGGGATACCTATCCCCTCGTCCCGGACGATCACGATCGCCCCGGCGGGCGGTCTGGAGGCGCACCGCACGCTGACGCGTCCGTGTTCGTACGAATACGACACCGCATTGGAAAGCAGGTTGCTGAAGAGCATTTTCAGATGCTCCTCAACACCTTCCGCGCGGGCCGGTCCAATGTCCACGTCGAGTGCGACCCCACGCTCCTGGGCGAGCGGGGCGACCTGCTCGACGGACCAGCGAAGCACTTCGGGCAGATTCAGTTCGACCGGCCGAAGCGGATGCTGACTGGCGGAGCTCAAGTTGGCCAACTGGAGCATGTCCTGAATCTCCGCGGCCAGGCGACGGCATCTGTCCGAGATCCGGCGTGCGACATCCAGGGCCTCGTCCGACAGCACCCCGCAATGGCCTTTCAGCAGGAGTTGGGTGTTGGCGTGGATTGCGGCGAAGGGGGCCTTCAATTGATGTGTCGTAGTGAGCATGTGCCTGGATCGTTCCTCCTGGGCGGCCAGGAGGCGGCGATTCGTGTCGGCCAGCTCGCTGTCCCTCTGCCGCAGCATCATCGACAGGCGCGACGCCAGGTACCACACCGCCAGCCAGATAGCGACCGCCGACACCATATTCACCGGGAATGCCCCCGAGCCTGCTTCGATTCCCTGCCCGAATCCGCCATCGGCGAAGGCGCTGACCGGAGCGATTATTCCCAGATGCTCCGCAGTCGTGCCTGCCGCGAGCAGCAGGCTTGCGATGGCGGTTACGATGAAGCTCTGAGCGCGGGAGAAGAACACACACGCCATGACGATGTGGAAAAGGTATGCGAACGGAACGTATGTCCGAAGACTTCCGAGGAAATGCACCACCGCCGTGAGGACAATCAGGTCCAGGGCGATCTGGGCCCAGAGGTTGACGGTGATTCCCCTGGGTTTGGTTAGCGGGTTGAAGAACCTGGCATGCGTGAGGAAAAGAGCGTTGCACAGGGTCAGCACTCCCGCAGCCACGAGAGGCCAGTTGCCCGGAGGGCGCAGTCCGAGCAGCCGCATCGCTCCGTCCGATAACCCCAGGACGCTGAATGCCATGAAGATCCCGATAACGATCCATCGAAGGCGGCAGAACCAGACCACGTTCTTGGCGAGGAGAGAGTCGGGCAGGGACTTTCCGAAGTTCTCGGGGACGGTTGCCGCGCCGCCGGGCGCATCCGTGGACGCCTCTCGAAGGGGCAACTCGTAGCTTGCCTCCAGGGGTGGGGTGTCTGCGGTCATTAGAAATAGTCCATCGCCTTGATCTTCTTGAGTTGGATCTCGTCTCGCTGCTCCGTTCGAACGAGGCTCTCGAAGAGCTCCAGGACCTCCTGGTCCATCGGCTGCTGCAGCACTTGCCGATACAGCCTCACCAGGCACTCGTCGAAAGTGACCGCCACGTCGAGCACCTGCTCTGCGCCGGCGCCGGGGGGCAGCTCGATCCCCTCGAAGCACCTGCAATCGGCGGCTTGCGGGGCGTACCGAAGGGGCTCCGAGCAGACACGCTTGACCTGCTCCTGCGAGAGCTTCTGCAGTGCCTCACCGATTCGCCTGCGATGGCGGCTCATGTAATCCGCCAGCAGACGAACGCCTTCACGATTCGACCGCTCGGACAACCGCGCGTAGTAGTCCGACAGCATTCGTTCGAATTGCTCCGCATGCTTCAGTACGTCTTCGACAGTGATGACGGGCATGGTGGTGCTTCCTCTAGAATTCGTCATAGAAGGTGTCTTCCGGGCGCAGGCCCTTTTCTTCCAGGACGCGCATCACCGCCTCGATCATCGGTGGGGGTCCGCAGAGAAACGCCTGCCGCCTGACATTCGGATCCAGGAACTTGTCCACCGACAAATGAACGAACCCGGTCTCGCCGTCCCACTGCTCTTCAGGCCCCAGTGGATCGGACAGGGCATACACAACGTGAAAACCGGGGTGCTCTTGGGCGAGGCGTTCGAACTCATCGAGGTAGAAGATGTCCCGAGTAGTCCGACATCCGAAGAACAGCCAACAGCTTCGATCCGGCCAGCGCTCGTAGATGGAATATATGATGTTCCTCATAGGCGCCATCCCGCACCCGCCGCCCACACAGACGATCTCGGTCTCCGGGTCTTCGTTCAGCCGAAACTCCCCATACGGGCCTGTGAAGATGACGTCGTCGCCGGTCCTGAGTTCGTGCAGGTAGGTCGAGGCGATTCCGCCGGGGACCAACCTGACGACGAGTTCGACGACGTTGGATTCGTGGGTCGGAGAGCTGACGGAATATGCCCTGAAGACAGGCCCCTCCGGCGAGGGCGCCTGGATCTGCACGTACTGTCCCGGCCGATGAGACATCTCCGCCGGGTCGTTCAAGGCCAAGCGGATCTGCTTGATGTCGTGGGTCATAGCGACCGTGCTTTCCACGGTGGCGGAAAACAGCTTGACGTTCAGGAGCTCCTCAGGAATCTGCGCCTGGATGTCTTCCCGAACCTTGGTTTGGCAGGCGAGGCGGGCGCCGCTGCGGATTTCTTTGCGCGTCAGATACGGGGTCTCGGTGGGAAGCACGGGGCCCCCGCCCGACAAGACCGTGATCTTGCAGTATCCACAAGACCCTCTGCCCCCACAGGCCGAGGGAATGAAAACCTCCTCCTCGTTCAACGCCGAAAGCAGCGTCTGACCGCCTTCCACTTCGAGGATTCTCTCGCCCGCGTTTATGTCGATCTGGCAGATGCCGTAGTTGATCAGCAGGCGTTCGGCCACCGTAAGCAGCACCGCCAGGCCCGCCAGCAAACCCACAAAGACCAATATAGCCCAGACGAAGATCATAATGCGTTCTTACTGAATAGTCACCATGCCTGCGAAACCCATGAAGGTCATGGCCATCACTCCGGTAATGACCATGGCAATCGCCACGCCCTGAAACGGACGGGGAACGTTGCTGTATTGCATTCTCTGTCGTAAACCGGCCATCAAAACTATCGCCAGCGTCCAGCCGAGCGCGCCGCCCAAGCCGAAGCCTATCGATTGAAGGAATGTGTACTCACGGATTATCATAAACAGCGACGCGCCGAGGATGGCGCAATTGACGGTGATCAGCGGCAGGAAAATGCCCAACGCATGGTAAAGTCGAAGACTGAACCGCTCGATGAACATCTCCACAAACTGCACGAAGGCTGCGATAACCGCAATGAACACTATGAACTGTAAATGCACAATACCCAGCGGCACGAGCAGGCCGTGGTAGACCCAATAGTTCATCGCCGTGGTGCAGGTCATCACAAACACGACCGCCGCTCCCAGCCCCAAGGCCGTGCCGATCCGGTGTGAACACGCCAGGAACGAACACATTCCCAGGAAATTCGCCAGCAGGATGTTGTTGGTGAAGATCGCCGCAACCAGGATGACCAGTGGAGACAGTTCGTTCATGGTCGGTCCTCCTGCTTGGCGCCGCCAACGGCATTGAACAATGCGATCAAGAACCCCAGTGCCACGAACGCCCCCGGCGCCAGGATCATCAACTGGTTGGGTGTATACCACTGCGCCGACAGTACGGTATGTCCGAACAGCGTACCGGCCCCGAGCAGCTCCCTGAAGAATCCGATGATCGCCAGCACGATCGCGTACCCCACACCGTTCGCCACCCCGTCAACCACAGACAGCAGCGGGGGGTTCTGAAGCGCGAACGCCTCGGCCCGCCCCATGACGATGCAGTTGGTGATGATCAGCCCCACGTATGGGCCGAGCATCTTGGACATGTCCCAATAGAAGGCCTTGAGAAACTGATCGAACACGATGACGAACGTGGCGATGATGGCGACCTCGGCGATCATGCGGATGCGGCGCGGAGTGACCCTACGGAGCAGGGAGACGAAGAGATTGGACCCTGCGCTGACGAAGATCAGCGCCGCCCCCATGACCAGCGAGTTCTCCAGGCGGTTGGTCACCGCCAGCGCCGAGCAAACTCCCAGTATCTGGATCGATATCGGATTGTTCGTCCAGATTCCGTCGCGCAGCGTCAGCTTTCCTCTGCCGCCGCAAAGCCCGTGAAGCGTGCACGGCCCGCGCTGCTGTGACCCGCTAACTGCCATTCTTGTCTCGCTCCTCGACGATTTGCCGGATGACCGCGTTCAGCATCGCCTCGATCCTGCCCGAGGTCATCGTCGCGCCGCTGATCGCATCCACCTCGTTGGCGCCCGACGCCCCGCCGCGCACAATCCGGATGCCCGGCCTTCCGGCTGCATCCTCGATGGTCTTACCCTCGAACTGGTGCCGGAACCAGGCGGGGCAGTTCGCCACGTGTGCCTCGTCGCCGCCCAGACACGCCGCCGCAATCTCTCCCCCCAGCCCAGGGGTCTCCTCCTGCTCGTAGAAGCTTATCCCGCGAATGGTTGTCATGTCCGGTTCCAGGGACAGCAGGCCCTTGATCGGCCCCCAAAGGCCCCGCCCCGAAAACGCCACGGCTACTGCTTCGGCGGCGCTTTCGTTCTCTGGAGGGACGTACACGTATGTCGTCAACTCCCCTCGCTTCTCCATGCGGACGTTTGTCTCGAAGGCCTCTACCACCGCCTCCGACGAGGCCAGAGGATCGTAGGGAACGCCCAGCACGCTGAGGATATTGTGTATTCTCTCGGCCTCTGCGTTGCTCGTCCTGTACGGGGCGGTCAGCCTCGCCGCGCCTGTCAGGAGCAGGGCGCAGACCAATCCCAGCACCGTCGCGTATACAAGCGTGTGAACGCTACCTTTCACCTTGCAGCCTCCTCAGCCGAAATCGCAATACGATCTCGTCCAGGATCGGAGCGACGATGTTGCCCAGGAGGATCGCGAACATCACGCCTTCCACATATCCGGTGAGATTGCGTATGAGCACCGTCGCTGTCCCGATCAGCGCTCCGTAGGCCCACTTTCCGCCATTGGTGATGGGGCCGGTCACCGGGTCGGTGGCCATGAAGAAAGTTCCCAGCAGCAGCCCCCCAGCCATCAGACCCCACCCCACGGACCCGAACTTTTCCGGGTGCGCCCAGTGCAGCGCCCCTGCGAGCACGGCGAACGACCCCAGCGTCCCAGCGACCGTGCGCCAGTTGGCCACCCGCGTAAGGAGCAGGAATATCCCTCCGAGAATGATCGCCAAGGCCGACGTCTCCCCGATGCTGCCCGCAACGTTCCCGAAGAAGAGGTTCGACAGATCCACCAGTTCGCCTTGCTTCGCCATTCCCAGAGGAGTGGCGGAGGTGACGGCGTCCATATTCGAGGAAGAGACGTACTGAAGCAGGCGGCCTGCGAGCCCCTCCCCGGGCGCGATCCAGGACGAAGACATTTCCCGCGGATAGGCCAGGGCCAGAAAGCACCTTCCCACCAGGGCGGGATTGAACGGGTTCCGCCCCGTCCCCCCGAACAGCTCCTTCCCGATGAGCACGCCGAACGCCACTCCCACCGCGACCATCCACAGTGGGAGCGCCGGCGGAAGGATCAGGGGGAACAGGAGCCCCGTGACAAGGAACCCTTCGTTGATCTCCTCTTTCCGCACGATCGCGAACATAACCTCGACCGCGCCGCCGGCTGCATAGGACACCGCGATCACCGCCAGCACCCGCAAACCGAAGAAGTAGATCGATCCCAGAACGCATGGTATCAGTGCAATGATTACCATTGACATGAATCGCTTCACGTCCAGGGGGTCTCGAACGTGCGGGCCCTTTGTGGTTCGGGTGGCGGGGGCGAAGAAGAAGTTCTCGACGGCGTCGAAAAGGGGCTTGGCGGGGCGCAGCTTTCCGCCTTCGTCGAAATGCCGGCTCGCGCGTTCGAAGAGTTTGAGCAGCATTTTCACGCCCGCGCCTCCTCGGTAAGCGACTCCGATTCCGAGGCGTCCGGGCCGTCAATTTCGTGAAGCTCGCGCCGGATCGCATCTTTGGCGTCGAGGATCTGTCCGAATAGCTCGATCTTGGACGGGCAGACGTACGAGCAGAGTCCGCAGTCCACACAGAGGTCCACGGCCGAGGAGACGACCTGTTCCAAGTCGTCCTTATAGAGGCACTTATGGATCAGATACGGCATGATTTTCGCCGGGCAGACCTCCTCACAGAACCCGCAGGCGATGCAGGGGCGAGGCTCACCACGAAGGGCGGTAGTGTTGCTCCGGTGGAAAGCCCTCCGCAGGGCGCTTAGAAAGCAGTTGCTGTAGGAGCGCCGATCCAGTCCGGGGCGGACAAAACCGAACAGCTCCCTGCCCACGTGCTCGGCGAGCACCGTCAATCCGCTGCATTCGGCGTCCATGCCCATCTGATCTTCCCCGACCGTCTGTCCGGTGAGTATCCCCCCGTTGACCACCCGAACGGGACCGTCGCTGAGACGATCCTTCAGCATCGCCTCGATCGGATACCCGACGACCGTCTCCAGATGCACCGGAGCCCTGACCGCCGGGCCCCCAAGCGAGACGATGCGGGTGGTACACGGCCTGGAGAGCGTCAAAGCCTTGTCCGCCGCCAGAACACCTTCCGTCCGCAGCGCCCAGACGGGGCTGTCCGCATCTTCCCTGAAGCCCAGTCCCCTCGCCAGCACCGTGAAGTTATCGAACGGGTATCGGATCGGTACCTGGACAAGCTTGACCCACGCACGACCGCGTATCGCCTCACGCACTTTCCGTGCCAGTTCCGACTGGATATCCGGCAGGACGAGGTAGATCGGTTGGTATTCCAGGAGAGACTGCACTTGCTCCAGTCCGCGGATGAAGCTCGTGAGCCCCTGGTGCAGTTGGACGTCCCCTCTGGCGGCAAAGGATTCTAACCGGAGTGTCGATATGATAACCGCCCGCGGCGTACCGAACGGGTCGGGGAGCCTCCGGGAATGAGCGTCGTGAAAGAACTGCCACCCCCCCAGCGCCAACAGCTTGTAGCGTTTGATGCCCACCGACCCGATGCCCTTGGGTACGTGCAACTCATCTTCGAGGGGGTCGTAGGGCTCTTCGTCGGTGCGGGCAATTTCCTCCAGAACGATGTGGCCTTCCACGGTTCCAAGCCTCACCGTTCCCGATCGAGGGGCGATCAGCGGGACCGAGTAGTTGTCGGGATCCTTCGCCAGGGCCTGCCCGGAACGGACCTGCTGCCCGGCCTCGACACAGACCTCGGAAAACTCAAACCGCGGCGTCTTCAAAGGGAGGTAGAGAGACTCCGGCTCGGGGAGAACTTCGATCTGCCCGGAGGGTTTCCCCGCCAGAAGAACATTGTAACCGCCGTGCAACTTCATACCGCAATTCCCACATCGACACCGAGACCCCGATCCAGGACCGGGCGGAAGTCATGAAGGAGGAACTCCATCAGTCCCTCCTGCACCTTGGGAAACTCCTTGAGAAGCTCCACCGCCGACGTGCACAGATCGCCGATGTTCTCCCGCGCTACGCGCCCCCCGCCATCGTCGAGCTGCGGTAGTGTAAGCTTCCCGCGGACAGAATCCGTCCCGAGAGTTTTTCCAACGCTGCTCTCCGTTCCGAGAATGTCGAGCAAGTCGTCGGCGATCTGGTAGGCCGTCCCAATCCGGTAACCGGCCTCTTCCAGCAGCCCGCAGAGCGCCTCATCGTCGCCCCCGCAGACACCGGCGACAAAAGCAAAGAGCGGGCCCGTCTTTCCACGTGCCAGCCGCAGACACGTCTCGGCGTCCGCTGCACTCCCACGCCAGACAAGCTCCTGCTCGATCTCCGCACGGACTACCTCCGTGAGCCTGCCCATGAACGATGTAAGATATCGTCCGTTCTCGGTAGAGATCAGTAGATCCATCGCCTCGCACAGTAATAGGTCGCCGATCAAGATCGCCCCGGATGGACTCGAGGTTCGCCACACTGTCGGTAACGATCGGCGGATCATCGAGTTATCGACCACGTCATCGTGGCAGAGACTTGCGGTGTGGACCATCTCGGTGGCGGCGCAGGCAGCCTGAACCGTCGCGGGATTCACTGACGACCATCCCCCGGCGCATAATCTCCCGGCAAGACGGGTGCGCAGCATCTTCCCGGGCATTACTACCTCCGGGTCAATATCGATTGTCTGGGGGGACAGCGCCCTCAGAACCCTGCCTTCGACCAACATCCGAACGCAGTGGACAAAACCTTCGACTGTTCTTGAACTCAAGGCGCTCATCTCCGTCGGCGTCGCCGCTGGCCGCTTTGGGCCCAGAGGAGTGCTGGTCCGGCGAGCACCGTCGCTGTGACGAGGGCCACGATGACTGACGAGCATATCTTCATTGCCGTTTTCCTTCGCATTGGGCCGGCCGGGATCGTCCCCGTCCGCTCATCGGTCCCAAGGTGCAAGCCTCATGCCATGCCGCAAGCCCGGGAGGGCCGTCGTGGGGGCCGAACGCCTTGGCCATGTGGCCGTCAGATCCCACGCAACCGGGGCCTGCGAGGGCGACTTGCGCCAATCCTCATTATCGGGAATCGCTTGGCAACACCGGTGCCGTTCCTGGGAATGTCGCCGCCCGGCAGCGTCGCCGCCCATTATAGCCTTTCCACGGCGTAAAGCTCGCTCAACATTTCGTATAATACCTTGGCCCACATTGGGTAAAACACCAGCGCAGCCCGTTCTTCCACGTGATCGACGAGGGAGGGCAACCAGCGCAGCAGATGCCCGCGGGCGAAGGCGCCGGCGTCTTCCCCCTGCTGCTTCTCCTCGAGTATCGCCAGACAATCCAGCTCCATGGAAATGTGGTCGGGAACCATCCGGCAATCGCGGGCAACTGCGATTCCCATGGTCTTGTAGAAGTCAGCGACTTTTTCCGTTGACGGTCCCCAGAATTGCCCTTCGCCAAGGACGATCGATTCGACAGGGGGCATGTGCCCGGACGGGCCGATGAAGAGACGGCAGTACTCGACGGCCAGAACCTCCGTCGCCGCCTCTCTGTCGCCAAGGTCCAATCCCCCCAAAGGATCGGCGTCGAATACCTTCGACAGGTCCGCACTGCACGCTTCGAGGCGTTCGAGCAGCGGTGCGTCCGCTTCTCGCTGAAATACGGATGCCAACACCCGCAATGCAGCCGGAACGGTCTCCGCCCGCTCCTCGAAACCACCGAGCGCCCCGGCCAATGCCGAAGACGCCTGGGTTGGAAACGAGCGATCTCCTGGTTTCATTTGATCTTGCAGCATCCGGGCGATCCCTTGACAAGCCCGCAGTGGGAACACTTCTGCGTTCGGGCAGTTTTGCAGCAATCCGCCGAGCCCTTGACGAAACCGCACTTGGTGCAGAGCTCCACATTTCCCTTGGTGTCCTTAGGCAATCGGCAGCAGCCCGGCGAGTCTTTAACCAACCCGCATTGGGAACAGAGCTTCTGTCCGCCCTTGCAGCAAACGGACGAGCCCTTGATCTGCCCGCATTTGGCGCAGATCAACACCTTCCGGCTCGCAAGGCTTGCCGTCTTCGATGACTGCGCCGTCTTCGGGGCTTGCTCGCACCCGGCGACCAGAGCGCAGGTCAACAGGATCGCCGGCATCAACATGGATACGCATCGCATTACTTCGTCTCCTGCAGGTCTAGGTCCTCGAGACACTGACAACCATGTCGTTCGAACGAAACTGCCCGCTCACCCTGGCGGGCATGTTAGTTATGATCCAGTTGGGATGCGCCCCCGCGACTTGACTCCATTCCTTAGGGTCGCCAGTCGGCTTCTGGCGCTTCTGCCACCATATCTGCTCTCCATCCGGATTGGCGCCGGTCAGCTTCGGATCTATCGGCTTCCCGCTGGCATATCGTCCGTAGGCCCAGTGTCCGCAGTGAAAGCTGACGGCTATCACCTCGGGGTGAATGCCCTCGGTAAGATGGACCCGCGCCGTGATCTCTCGCGCCTTCGTGAGGCCCTTTCCCTTTCGCCAGGGCAGTTCCGCCATGTCCACTCGAATCCGGATAATGTCGTCTTCCTGGATATCGTCACCCAGCAAGCGCCGTGCGGTGGCGGGGTTAATCCAGGCGGGATTGTTGTGATAGACTTCCTGCAGCCATTTGCAGTTCTGACTGCGGGAATGTATCTGCACGTTGACCTTGAAGCTGGTCATGATCAACTGATCCCTCGTGCGTTTTCGGTGCTCGGGGACAGGGACCCAACTGGGCAGGCCGGCGGTGAGTTGTTCGGCAACCCAGCCCTCGTCCGGCCGCAGGAAGCCCTTGATATCGCTCATCACCTTGTCCGCAGCGGCCTTCATGAACTCGCTGCGAATCTCGAAGCGGCCGGACTTGTTGATCTTGTCCGGCTTGAATCCTTTGTAGGCCACCCCGTCGATCATCTGCCCGACGTAGCCCGTGTATGCTTTCTTGGAACCGGTATACCCCTTTGCCTTGACGTCCGCGTCGCTGACGTGGGCCTTCTTCGGATCCCAGATGGTCCCGGTCTTTTCGTCCACCACCTTTCCATCGACGTCTTTGGGCTTGAGCTTCTTTTCATGCACGCGGTAGCTGGGCTTGTCGGCTTGGTAGAGCACGCCGTACTTCTTGAAGTACTCCCACGGGTCCGTCTTCAGCGCCTTCCCATCATTGTCGTAGAAGGTCTTCCCGCGCTTGGCGTTGTCCTGGGCCTGCAATTCCACGCACGCCTTGATGTACTCTTCGGCGGTCTTATAGGGATGAAGGGCCGCCATCCCCCCGCCGATGCGCTGGGCGAGCTGGATGAAGATGTCCTGCATGTCCATCGCCTCGCCGAGAGGAGGAGCCACGGGCTGACGGATCTGGACGAACGGGACCATCGCAAAAGACGCGGTCGATTCCAGCGCCCAACGCTCCAGATACGTCGCGTCGGGGAGGATCAGGTCCGCACATTCCGCCGTCTCGCTCACCGCCACGTCAACCGCCACGATGAACGGGATGTATTCCTCGTTGCAGAGGATCTCCCGGTTCCGCTCGCAATCGCCGGCTGTATACGCACCGTTCCACACATACGTCATGTAAAGCTTCGGCCGCCCGTGCGACCCGTCGGCGATCATTTCGTAGATCCACTGGCAGGAGTGGTGGGTGGGCAGGTGCAGGTTGTCTCCATCGGCGAGCTTGAGTTTCTTGGCCTTGCGAGTGGCCTTCTTGTTCTCCTTGGCGACCTTGTCGTTGTACCCGTCCTTGCATTTGCCGCTGATCTTCAGGTTGGTCCCGCCCTTGACGTTGAAGTTCCCGGCGATGGCGTCAAGGGCCTTGGCGGCCCACTCCGCCTGCGTCCCGTTGTAGTGCCCGACGAACCCGCGATACGTCACGATGGTCGCCGGTTTGGCCGCGCCGTATTCCAGGGCGATACGCCGGATGGTCTCGGCGGGGACGCTCGATTCCGCTTCGGCCCATTCGGGGGTGTAGCGCGCATAATGCTTTCGCAGCTCTTCGATGGTCACGTTAGTCCACTTGCTGACGAACTTCTCGTCGTACAGGACTTTCCCGGCGGGCCTCTCGTTGAGGATGACGTTCGTCATGGCGAGGATAACCGCAAGGTCCGTACCGGGGAGAACGGGAACCCACTGGTCGCTCATGGCGGCGGTGTTCGACAGTCGTACGTCGAAAGTTACGATCTTTGCTCCGGCGGCCTTGGCCTCGATCAACCGCTGGGCGAAATAGGAATGAGCGGTGTGAGCCTCCAGCACATTAGCTCCGAAAACGAGAACGTATTTGGAGTGGGCCGCGTCATTGACGTCGTAGTGCTTGCCCATCGTCAACTCGTTGCCCAACCACTTCGCGGTTTCGCAGATCGAGGTATGGTTTCCCTGGGTCCCGGAGCCGAACGCGGTCTTCTGAAAGTGGTTCTGGGCGTTCTTGATGCGGCTGCGGCCGTAGTGGAACATGAACTCTTCCGGCTTGGTTTCGTAGATCTCCTTCAGCCCCTTCACCTTCCGCCCTGCGATCGTCCCGCCGAAGGCCACCAGGTCCAGCGCTTCTTTCATGGGGATCCGCTTCCACTTGCCCTCGCCGCGCTTCCCGACGCGGAGCAGGGGGTAGAGTACGCGGTCCGGATCGTAGACCTGATTCACGCCCGCCTGGGACTTCGCGCAGATCATTCCCCGATTGTTGGCGCAGTAGGGGTTACCCTCTATCTTAACGATTCGCCCATTTTCGCGGTAGCCTATGATACCGCAGGCCGCAATGCACTGCATGCAGGTGGAAGGCACCGCAGTACGCCAAGCCCCACTCCGGCTGTTGTAACCATCCACATCGGCTTGAAACAGCTCACCTACCTGTGGATCTCGAGGTCCCTTTGACCGTTTCGCATCTTGAGGCGAACTTTCCCCTCCAGCCGCCTGAGCAACGTGGGAAAGGCCCCGGAATACTGCCCCGGTACCTATGCCGACAGCAGCCAAGATAGCTGCCTTACCGGCCGTACGCCGGTCGAGGTTACCTGCTTCAGCTCGGCCAGGCTCCTGAGCCGGCGTGATTTGATTTTTCATCGTTTAGGCCCTCTGAAGGATGTCAATCATGGAAGTTGCCCGGCGATAACAGCTGCGTAACGGAACACGAATCCTCCTATAAGGATGAGCACCGTCGTCACAATTGTCAGCGGGATATCGATTCCACCAACAGTCTTTGAATGGCGTACTATTTCCACTAGCTGCAGAAGGATGGGTACACCCAAGCCCAGACCAATTCCGACCACCCAGAACAAAACACCGAGTTCTTCATTTGCCACTGCCAGGGCACCCTGTGCATCTGTCGGACCGTAATAAAGACTAATCCACCATACAAAGAAGGTAAGCCCCTGGATAAGCATGGCCCCCACCAGGATGTGGCGAAAATCACGGATCATCCAAAGGCTCGACGCTCGGTCCTGCGAAGTCTGCTGTTCTCTCGATTCGCCATTCTGCCTAAAGCTCTTCGGAAGTAGGCACAACACTAAAAGAACTGCCGCCATACCGGTGATCACAAAGCCCAGCAGTGCAGTTATAGTAGCTGGGCCGGTATTCCACAGTGGACGTGCCCGTAGAATGGTCAACAACCATCCGTGATACGCCCCCACGACCAAAGCCACCGGAATCCCCACAATACCTACTATATTCCGCAACCTGGCGGGTCCGGGTCTTATCCACAAGTAGGCATAGATCACCCCGATGGCGATTAGAAGGCCCTGAAATACTCCACCCCACGACATGGGAGACGAGACGTTAAACGCGGTGATCGTCCGCCACATGCGAAAAGGATGCCCCATCTCGGTCATCATGAAGATGAGTCCGAGGATCACAAGTATCGGGGAGAGAATCGCACCGGTCTTGCTGATCGCGGAGTACTTGCCCTTATAGTACAGGCTGTTGAGCACCGCCACAAGGAACGCCCCCACCCCGATACCTCCGAAAAAGAGGTCCGCGGCAATGCGCCAATCCCAATAGATCAGGTGTGGGGTATTGTATATAAAGGAGGTTTCCATTTGTTTCTCCTTGTCCTAGGCCTGGCTCAACGAATGTTGATTCTTGATCGGCTTGTATGCTTTCTGGTCAAGGCCGATATAGAAGACTCGCGGATCGCTGCCCATCGACGGGCGAAGCGTTTGAACCGGGTTAGAGGATATCAAACGGCTGATCGCGCTGTCGGGGTCGTTCAGATCGCCGAAGATGCGGGCCCGCGCGTTGCAGGTGTTTACGCAGGCCGGTAGCATCCCCTGCTCGACGCGGTGCAAACAGAAGTCGCACTTCTCCGCCGTCTTCGTTCTGGGATCGGTGTATTTTACGGCGTACGGGCAGGCCTGGATGCAGTATTTGCAGCCGATGCAGGTTTTCTCGTCCTGGGTGACAATACCGTCCTTGCGCTGCTTGGTCGCCTGGGTCGGACAAGCCTCCACACAGGGCGGCTTGTCGCAGTGATTGCAGAGGACGGGCAGGAAATTGCGTATGGCTTTGGGATACCGGCCATTCTCGCTGACCATCACCCAGCTCTTGAAGAAGCCCAGCGGGACGTCCTGTTCGGCCTTGCAGGCGATGGAACAGGCGTGGCAGCCGAAACATCGCCGCAGGTCTATGACCATTCCGTAGCGTGGGCCTTGGCCTGGCTTGTTGGTCTCGGTCGTCCTTGCGCAGCCGGGAATTGCCATGGTGGCCGCCGCCGCACCCGCCACGCCCGCGCCCTTCAGAAAATCTCGTCTTGATATGCTCATTGGAGCCGACCTCGCACTCTCAGACTTTCCCTAAAGTGAGCGAATCACCTTCGCGACGGCCGCCGTCCGCGGCGCCGCCTCGCCCTATCACACTGATTGTCCCGCCAGGCAACAGGATCAGAATTTCCAGATCAAGTCGCCCAGCACAAGAAACTGGGTCTCATCCTGCTCGTCTCCCGAGATTGGTTCCGTGCAGAAGAGATTTACGCCGGCTGTGACCGAATCGAGCAGGTTGTACTTGGCGCCCCACTGATGGCCCTTGCGATTCGTATTGCCGAAATCGCTGTCGTTGAAGGCGGCAGGGGTGGCGTTCGCTTGTATGTAGGCGTACTTGTAGGATGCGGACCAGTCGCCTTTCTTCTTGTTCTTCCCTACCTTGTAGCCTACGGCAAAGGCATCGCTCTGACCGCCCAGCTCATTGCCGCAGTTGTGGGCGTAGTCAACGTAGGCGCTCATTGGGAGATTGAAGGCCTTCCAGGAAACCTTGTTGGTCAGGTTCAGGACATTGAACTCTTCGGCGGTCAAGTAGCCGCCGACTTCGGTGTTGCTCTTGGCCCGGCTGAAGTGGTCCTCGTAGTGCCCATAGTCGTAGTACGCCAACGCCGCAGTCCACTTGACGTCCTTGGTGACCTTCCACGTGGCCCCGGCCTGATACGCGTGCAGCGTCGCGTCCGCGGCATCTGAATTGTGGTCCAGTTGGAAGAAGCCGAATCCGGCGAAGGGCTCGACGGGTCCCAGCCCGCCGTACCTGTAGACGACCCAGACACCCTCCGGGTTGACGTCGCTGTCCCAGATCATGTTGGTGTGGACGAAGGGGTTCTTCATCTTCCCGCCGACGGCCATGAAGCCTTTCAGCGCCTTGGGCTGATACTTGGCGTACGCCAGGTCAATCCAGACCTGCTTTTCGCTGAAGTTCCCGGTGAAAGTCTGGTTGGTCGATGTCGGATCGTCGCTGGACCCGCTGGCCAGCCGAAAGCCTACCTCCAACTGCTTGTCCAACCACGTCTTCTTGGCGCCCACCCGCAGACGAAACCGTCCCCTGTGCTTGTCCTGCGTGTGGTCGTCCGGCTTCTCCAGATGGTATCGAAGGCGCAGGTCGCCGTAGATCGTGAAGTTCTCCAACCACCCGGGAACTTCGCGGGCCCCCGCATCGGCCTTCATCTCTTTGAAGATCTTCCTGATCTCCTCGCGGCGCTGTTTCTCCGACAGCTGTTTGCTTCCGCTAGTCTTGAGCTGATCAATCGTCCTCTGCTGCGCGGCGATCTTATCGTCCTGCGCAGCAACACGCTGTTCGAGGCGTCTTACGATCACCTCCAGTTCTTCTTGGGTGGCGGCGTCGGCCACCGTCCCGACAATCAATATGATTGCTGCAATGAACAGCACGACTCGTCCCTGCTGCATCTGTTTCTCCTTGTTCTTGTGCATCTTCTCAGATCTGGATCCACAGCCCACCACGCCACAGATTCGCTACACGTACACCCCCAACGCTTGCGCAATTCTAGCAACCGCCGTGCCGCGAAAGCGGATTCTTTATGATGTGGAAAGAAAAGGAGTTGTGTTCTGAGAGACGGAATCCCCCCCGCGTTGACTGACGAATTCTCGGCGCCACGAACCCTCTCCCTGAGCTAAGTTCCGAACGTACTGGCAGCTTTGATAAGGCCTTACAGCGGTGTGACGGTTTTTGGGCACCCATCGCCGAGAACTCGGCGGCCGCTCATATCTCGTATTCCGGTGTCGTGGAAGGGTCGTCGAATTCCATGCTGGTGAATCCCTCTTCTCGCAGCCGGCTCACCCTGTACTGGAGCGTGGAGCGGGGGATCCCCAACATCTCGGCGGCCTTGGCGAGGTTTCCTCGAGTCCTCCCGAGGGCCCACCGAACGAGGCGCCCTTCCACCTCGCTAAGCACGGAGTCCAGGTTCACCTGGGTCGCCCCTTCAAGAGACACCGAGACAGGGGACCGCCGGGCGCCCCCCAATCCAAGCTCCGGAAGGTGCTCCTCGTCGAACGAATCGCCTCTTCTCAAGACGATCATCTGTTCCAGAACGTGCTCGAGTTCCCGCACGTTTCCGGGCCAGGTGTGCTGCTGAAGCTTGGCGACGGCTGCGGGAGAGATCGTGAGCCTCCCGCGGTTCATCCTCACCGCCAGCTTCTCCAGGAAGTACTCGACGAGAAGCGGAATGTCCTCCGGCCGTTCCCTCAGTGGAGGAATGAGAAAAAGGACGACGTTCAGGCGATAGTAGAGATCTTCCCGGAACTTGCCCGCAGCCACCATGGCGGGAAGTGACCTCTTCGTGGCTGCGATTACGCGGATGTTCGTCGTGATGAGGGATTCTCCACCCACGCGCTCGAAGGCTCGCTCCTGGAGGACGCGCACCAACTTCACCTGCAATTGCAGCGGAATGTCGTCCACATCGTCCAGGAAGATCGTTCCGCCGTGAGCGAGTTCGAATCGACCGATTCTCTTCTTGGCGGCTCCCGTGAAGGCGCCGGGCTCATGGCCGAACAACTCCGATTCCATGAGGTCCCTGGGCAGCGAGGCACAGGATATCGCCACGAAAGGACCGGCGCCGCGGTGAGAAGTCTCGTGAATCATGCGTGCGACCAGTTCCTTTCCCGTCCCGCTCTCGCCCTGTATGAGGACGGTCGTATCGGTCCCGGCCACCGCACAGATGCGCCCCAGAAGGGCCCGAATGACCTCCGATCGCCCAACGATCCGATTCTCTGCTCGCGGAAGGGCCAGTTGGCGGCGCAAGGCTTCGTTCTCGCTGGCCAAGTGCCTGTATTGCAACAACTTGTTCAACTTGAGCAGAAGTTCCTCGCTGGTGAATGGCTTTTGTATGTAATCGAACGCTCCGAGCTTCATCGCCTCGACTGCTGTTTCGACGGTCCCGTAGGCGGTCATGACTATCACGGGCTGGTCGGGTTGCTCCTTCTTCAGGTCGCGAAGGAAGGATAGCCCGTCCTGACCGGGCATGCGGATGTCCGTCAGCACGACGTCGAAAGCTGTCTTGCCCAGCACAGGCTCCGCCTCCAGAGGATTGGCGGCGGTGGTAACGGAGTAGCCCGCTGCTCGCAGCTCATCCTCGAGGATCGAGCGCTTGATGGGCTCATCGTCAACGATCAGGATTTTCGCTTGGTTTCCGGTCATCTTGGGGCTTTGAATCCTGGACCTTTGGGAGCCTGATTACGAACCGCGCGCCGCCAAGCGAACCGGGCTCCGGGGACAGTTCGAGTTCTCCCCCGGCTGCGCGCAAGAGCTGTCGTGAAACAGACAGTCCGAGCCCGGTTCCCTTACCGAGAGGCTTGGTGGTGAAGAAGGCGTCAAATACCCGCTCGCGCAGTTCCTCTGGAACGCCGGGTCCGCTGTCCTCCACGTAAATGTAGACCCATTGCGAATCGCAGCTCGCTCCAATTCGCACTCTCGGATCTGCGCCGGCTTCGGCGGCTTCGGCGGCATTCAGAACGAGATTGAGGCCCGCCTGGGACAGACCTTGGGGATTGCACAGGCATTTGCAGTCCTCGGGGCTTTTTTGCCACGTCAAACGCACGCTTCGCCCCCTCATGTCGGCTTGCACCAGCAATTCCAGTGCCTCCAGCATATCCGCAACGCGGCATTCCTCGATGGAGACGTTCTGCCCGTAACGGGCGAACGCGAGCATTCCCTGCATGGTTCCGGCAATTCGCTGCAGCCCGTCCCGGAAGAGCGGGTAATACTTCGCCGCCCGCTCGCTCTTGACAGGATCTCGTTCGAGATATCCCAGACATTGCTGCATCCCGCCGAGGGGATTATGGATTTCGTGTGCGAGCCCGGCGGCCAGTTCGCCAAGTGCGGCAAGCCGCTCGGTGTGGACCAGCCGCCCCTGCGTCGCCTCGCGGTCTCGCTCCAGAAACTCAAGGCGCCGGATCATGTCGGTGAAGCCTTTGGCGAGGGACTCCACCTCCCGCGTTCCGGAGACCTTCAGCCGGTCGGGGTCAACAGCCTGCTGGGGAAACAGCGAAACCGCCGTCTCCAGTCGTCGCAACGGGGTGGCGACCGCCGCCGTAATGATACGGGCCCCGACGAGAATCACTGACAGCGTCGCGGTCAGAACAATACCCATAAGCCATAATAAGCGATTGACCGCCTGAGTTGCTCGGCTTCGCGAGATGCCGACGTGTACGGTCCCCAACTGTCCGTCCAGAAGCGGCGCCGAAACATCCATGAGCGGCCCGTCTTCTGTCCGGAAGAGGATCACCTCGCCCGGGCGTGTTCTCCAAAGCTCGGACAGCGCCGGCGGGTAGCCTTCATCAAGATTGTGCGCGAGGATATCGCCGTTCTCGTTCACGACGCAGAGGTACCGCACGTCACCGTCGCCGGAAGAAGCTTTGTGCAGGGCATCGTGCAGAGCAAGCCGATCTTCCAGCAGCACCGGTTCGACGATCTGCCCTGCGAGAGTCTCCACGAGGCCCCTCCCCCGCTCAGAGAGGCTCTCTTCGACGGAAGACGAAACGGTATAGGTCAGGTACACGCCCATGGGAATGAACAGTACGAGCAGGGCGACTATCCCGATAACCGCCGAAAGCCGATCGAGGGACCAGCGATTCAAGGCCATGACAAGTCTCCCCTCTCCCGCACGCGCTCGTACAGCTCCACCGCCGACTGATAGCACTCGGGCTGCGGGACGATGAATCGTTTGATTCCTATGGCGGAAAGGATATCTCGGCCTGCTTCATCCTTGTCCAGCGCCAACAGCGCCTCCTGCAGAGAATCTGCAAGGGCGGGATCGATGCTCGCAGGGACGACAATCGGAGGCGGGCCAAACACCTCGCTCCGCCAGACGATCCTCACGCGGCCGGCAAGCGAGGGATCCTCGCGGAGTGTCGACTCCCAGACAAGAGCATCGATCGCGGCCGCATCCACCACAGACAGCGCTACCGCGAGGATCGAGCGGTCGTGACTGCCCGTGAAAACGATCTTCTTGAAGAATGATCTCGGGTCGTCGCCTCGACCCAGGAGCGTGGCCGTCGGGACGAGACAGCCCGTGTTGGATTCGGGATCCGTGAACGCCATGACCGTCCCGCGAAGGTCGTCGAATGCTTCCAGGCCGCTCTTCGACGGAACGATCACCAGGCATCGATACTGCAGGGACCCTTCGAATTCCGGTTGGACCAGCAGTCTGATGCGCTTCTTGCGAAGCGAATGCACGTAAGTGCCCGTGCAGACGAAGGCGACGTCCACCGTCCCCTGCTCGAGCGCCTCCCGCACGGTGGCGTAGGAGGGACGGACTATGAATGCCTCCTTGCGTCCCACGTCTCGGCAGATTCTTTGCACCAGACGTCGGTAGGTGGAAAAGGTCGCTTCGGCGCTGACCATGGTGGCTACGGCGAATCGTAGGCGGTCCTTGTCCTCGGCGGGCCTGTCTGCGGAACCGCCCGTCCCCGGTTGGCGGTATGAGAGCTCTGCGAAAGGTTCGTTGGACCTGGCAACGGCCCAAACCGCCCGTACGGCGGCGAGGCCAAGACCCGCCAGGACCAAGCACACAACGACCTCCCTTATCACACGCCACAATACCCCGGCGCCTGAAGCCTTTCTTTCGTTCATGTCAATACCACACCGAGTGAGAATTGCCGGACACGTCGACCGCGGCGGGTCGCTATCGGATCCGGCCCGCTCAACCCCGCGGTCTGCATGCCTGATACACTGTTCAGGAAGTGCACCTCCAGGAACATCGTCCGGCGCCTTCCCGCCGGGCCGGGCTGCCCGAGGATCGGCAATTGCGGACGCATCTCAATCGAACAAGGTCGTGCTCATGTATCGCTCAGCGGTATCGGGTAACACAACGACGATCAGCTTCCCGGCGTTCTCCTCCCGCCCGCCCACCTCGACCGCCGCCATCGCCGCAGCTCCCGAGGATATTCCGGCAAAGATACCCTCCTGTCGAGCCAGTTTTCTAGCCATGTCGAACGCCTCGCCGTTCGCCACCTGAACCACCTCGTCCACAATCCCCATGTCCAGCACATCCGGGACGAAGCCCGCCCCGATTCCCTGGATCATGTGCGGGCCAGGCTTCCCGCCGGAAAGCACGGGCGAGCCGGCCGGTTCGACTGCAACCGTTTTGACGGAGGGCTTTCGCGACTTCAGCACCTGACCTACGCCGGTAATCGTCCCGCCGGTGCCCACGCCGGCAACGAAGATATCCACCGTTCCGTCAGTGTCTTTCCAGATTTCCTCAGCCGTCGTCTCCGCGTGGATCTGCGGGTTGGCGGGGTTCATGAACTGCTGGAGCATGAATGCCCCGTCCAGGGTCTTGAGGATCTCGTTGGCCTTGTCCACTGCTCCGACCATTCCCTCTTCGGCCGGAGTAACGACGACTTCCGCGCCGAACAGCTTCACTATTGTCCTCCGCTCAGCCGTCATCGACTCGGGCATCGTGAGTATGAGCTTGTAGCCTCTCGCGGCCGCTACCCAGGCAAGTGCAATGCCCGTGTTCCCGCTCGTCGGTTCCACGAGCGTCATTCCGGGCTTGATCTTGCCCTCACGTTCGGCGGTAAGGATCATGCTTACTCCGATACGATCTTTGACGCTGCCGGCGGGGTTGAAGAATTCCAACTTAGCCGCTATCTCCGCCTT
>SDBT01003118.1_pt1 | contig 28830 bp, 25 predicted proteins | sample 2277101 | NCBI WGS metagenome assembly SDBT01 (sample SAMN10404973, study PRJNA504765) | marine sediment metagenome | isolation source: marine sediment core GS10_PC15, 103 cmbsf | place: Arctic Ocean: Southern Knipovich Ridge | collected 2010
GGCTATTGGTTGGATAGGTGTTCCTTTCGGTTCTTTGAACGGTGAATGGATAATTCCGATTTGTATGTATTGTATCTCGTTCATGATTTAAATCAATCTGTATATGCGATTTTCGCTAACTTGGAAATAAAGTTAACTGATCCCCATAATGATTAAAAATTTATTTATGCTTTTGCATAATCAGCAGTTTCATTTTCAATGATGTATTGGATGCGCACAGAAACAAATAATAATAACTTTATAGGAAAATTCAATTAATGAGGATTAAATTATTCCAGGTCGATGCATTTACCAACAGGGTATTTGGCGGTAATCCGGCAGCTGTTTGCATTATTGACGATTGGCTGGAAGATGTATTGATGCAACAGATTGCAGCCGAAAATAACCTGTCGGAGACTGCATTTGCTGTAAAGCTTGACAATGCTTATGAGATAAGGTGGTTCACTCCCAACAGCGAGGTCGACCTCTGCGGACATGCCACCCTGGCAACTGCTCATGTTTTATTTGAACATTATTATTTCCCGCATGAGAAGATTATTTTTCAGTCAACTACAAGGGGGGAGCTCGCTGTATTGAGAGAGGGTGATTTTTTAACCCTTGACTTCCCGGCTGATCCGCCGGAAAAGATCGACGACCCTCAAAAACTGATTAATGCCATTGGAAAATCTCCGGTTGAATCCTACAGGGGAAGGTCAGATTATTTATTGATATACGATACACATAAAGATATTGAAGAGATCTCACCGAATTTTGCCCGATTGGCAGAGGTAGATCTCAGGGGCATTATTGTTACCGCCACCGGGAATGATACCGACTTCGTTTCACGTTTTTTTGCCCCCAAACTGGAGATCAATGAAGATCCGGTCACTGGCTCGGCGCATACAACCCTGACACCCTTCTGGTCTGAAAGGCTGGGTAAAAAAGCCCTGACGGCCCGCCAGTTATCAAGCAGGAAGGGAGACCTGCAGTGCAAGCTTATTGACAGCAGGGTGCACATAAGCGGCAAAGCAGTTACCTACCTGGTGGGGGAAATCGAGATTTGACCAAATTAACAGAAGAGCAAGATATATCATAAATGAAACTTAATACGAACCGGTTGATCATTCGCGAGGTAACCTGGGCTGACCTGGATGATATATTCATCCTGGAATCGAGTCCCGAAATAGATGAATTCAACACACTGGGCATCCCCGATGACAAAAATGTTACAAGGGAACATTTGCGTCCCTTCATCGGGGACCAGAAGGCAGAAGTCAGGAAGAAATATTGCTGGACCATCCGTCTTCAGACAACAGGCGAATTTATCGGCCTTGCAGGCATAACCCTGTCCGCTGACAGGTTCAAAATGGGCGAGATCTGGTATAACCTGATGCCCACGCACTGGGGCAACGGATATGCCACAGAAGTTGCCAAAAGATTGATCAGGTTCGGATTTGAGATTCTCAATCTTCACAGGATAGAGGCAGGCGTTGCTACAGAGAATAAAAGGTCCATAAAGGTACTTGAAAAGGCAGGGATGACCATTGAAGGCATACGGCGAAAGATCCTTCCGATCAGGGGGGACTGGGTGGATAATTACCATTATGCCATCCTGGAGGATGATGCGTGGGCCAGGAAGTAAATATTTAAGCCACAAACATATGAGAACATTTAAGATTTTATTAATCAGTGTATTAACCATTTTGTTTTTCCAGGTTAATGCTGCTGACAGGGTGAACATCCTGCTGATAATTTCCGATGATCATGGAACAGATGCTTTGGGATGCTACGGGAACCCTGTGATTGCCACTCCGGCGCTGGACCGGCTGGCTGCAGATGGAATCCTCTTCAGCAATGCATTTTGTACCAGCGCCAGTTGCAGTGCCAGCAGATCGGTTATCATGACGGGCAGGTTCAATCATGCAACGGCTCATTATGGCCATGCCCACGGTTATAATCATTTCAGCACATACGATAATGAAAAATCACTTGTCTATTATCTTAAAGAGGCAGGCTATCGTACCGGAAGGATGGGGAAATATCACCTGGCACCCGAGTCCGTCTACCAGTTTGAGCATATTATAAGGGCCAATGGGAGGAATCCTGTAGAAATGGCTGACAACTGCGCAAGCTTCATCGAAGGCTCCGGAGAAGAACCATTCTTCCTGTATTATTGTACGGTTGATCCCCACAGGGGAGGTGGTTCGGTCGATCTGCCTTATAAGCCGAACGCTTTCGGGAACAGGCCACAGGCTTATCCTGGCATTACCAAAGTTGAATACAGCCCCGATCAGGTACTGGTACCGGATTTTCTGCCCGATACCCCGGAATGCCGGGCCGAGCTTGCCCAGTACTACCAGTCGGTGAACAGGGTGGACCAGGGAGTGGCAAAACTGGTTAAGATCCTGAAGGAAACAGGCAAATATGACAATACACTTATCATCTATATCTCTGATAATGGTATCGCTTTCCCGGGAGCCAAGACGACCCTTTATGATCCGGGCATGAAACTCCCCTGCCTTATTAAACAGCCAGCTCAGAAAAAAGCTGGAAAAGTTACCGATCACCTCGTCAGTTGGGTGGATCTTACGCCTACCATACTGGACTATGTCGGGGCGTTTCCTGAGAAAAACAGGTTCCATGGCCGGTCTTTCAGGGGCAGCCTGGAAGATCCCCTGGGTGACGGACCGGAGCAGGTCTATGCTTCACATACCTTCCACGAGATCACCATGTATTATCCCATGCGGGTGATCCGTACCCATAAATGGAAGTTTATTTTCAACATAGCATGGCCACTCGAATATCCCAGTGCTTCCGATCTCTGGGCTTCACCCACCTGGCAGTCTGTCTATCAGGATGGAAGGGAAGCTATGTACGGCCAGCGATCTATAGAGGCTTACCTGAAACGTCCCCGGTTCGAACTGTATGACATAGTAAATGATCCGGGCGAAACAAAAAATCTCGCCTACGAACATAAATACTGGGAGATCGTGGAAGACCTCAAGGAGCAGCTGAAAAAATTTATGGCGGATACAGATGATCCATGGAAGCTAAAGTGGGACTATGAATAGGTCTCCCATTAACCCTTTACAGGCACTGACCAGTGGCCGTGAATGATCACCCACTTTCCATCCGTTTTTACCAGTATCCATGTGACCCGCATTCCTTTGAAGCTGAATGGCTTGCCATTTTCAACATAGTCCACATCTTCTGTAGCTGTCAAAAAGGCTGCATCACCCGATGTATTCACCTGGATATTATGATCCCTGAAAGAAACCTTTACATCCGTTGCACTCGGGAAGGAATTTATCAGCCTGCTTTTCCAGGCTTCCCAGCCATTGTATGTGGATGAGCCCTCAAAAATAACGAGGTCAGCTGAATGTGCAAATATCGCAGAGAATTTTGCTATATCCTCTGTGGTCCATGCCTCTGAATATTCATCACATACAGACGAAATCCTGGTTTTTTCTGCCATGAGATCCGGTCCCTGGCCATAGGTCATAGACACGGTCAGCAAGGCCATCAATAATAAAGTAATTGTTGATTTCATAAGTGAGAGGGTTTAGTTTAGGAATATTATGGATTAAACCATATGATTTTTACGAAATCCAGTACCCCAGAGTTACTAAAAAGGCATCAAATTTTACTTGATATCCAGATCCGGACTATCCATATCCTTGAATATTCCACTGGATCCCGCACCACAACTGATGATTGTCCTCATTCCATGATCCACAGCTGCTTTTGTTTTATAAACCTTTTCTTTCTGGACATGGTAAATATTGCCTGATGTCGGATTTGGCCCGGTAGGCACGAATACAGTGATCATCTCTCCCTGGTCATCCGTGATAAAACCGGTCATCAGGGTGCCGGCATTGAACAGGTCCACCAGGACCACCTCTGAAAAGAAGGACTTTTGTTTGCCAAAAAACTGCATGACCGTTTCCCTGGCAATCTTATACCCTGGTATTTTCATCAGGTATTTCTTTTCCAGGGCAGAGGTAAAGAACCTGCCGATCCTAGTTTCGATAATGACCCCGATGAAAAAGAATGAGATCACGATGGCAGCGACCAGAATGACATAAATGACAAAAAGCAACAGTTCTGAATCTGTATTGAATAAATCTACAATGGGCCTCAGATACCTCTCGATCAGGCCAATGATCCAACGGAAAACAAGGATAACAAGGGCAAGTGGCAATATGGCGGCAAAGCCACCAAGCAATGTAACTCTTACATACCTTCTCATGGTGTTTTATTTTAGGTGTTTATTTTTCAATTCTTTTTCAATTTTTTTGGCGGCTGGAGTGATGGACAGTCCCCCGAGGGCCGTACAGCGGAGTGATCCGGGCAGGCTGGCACCGACCTCGTTCATGGTCTGTATCACCTCGTCCAGGGGGATCAGATGCTCATAACCGGCCAGGGCCATGTTGGCGCAGGAAAGTGCATTCATAGCGGCCATGACGTTTTTACCCAGGCAGGGGGCCTCCACCCTATTGGCGATGGGATCGCAGATCATTCCCAGGGAATTCTGCAATGCCAGGGAAGAAGCTGCAAGGGCCTGCTCAAGTGATCCTTCTGCCAGTGATACCAGGGCTGCGGCAGCCATACCCGATGCAGAACCACATTCTGCCTGGCACCCTCCTGATTCTGCTGCAAAAGTGGCATGCCGGGCAATTAAAATACCTATCATCCCGGCTGCCAGCAATGCTTTTATAATCTGGTCATGGGGGAGGCCCATGCCATCGGCTGTTCCCAGGACTGACCCTGGAATGGTCCCGCAGGAACCGGCTGTAGGGGCTGCAACAATCAATCCCATGGCGCTTTTTACCTCCATGACAGCACTGGTATACATTATGATACGGTTGGTAAGGTCCCCCCCAAGCAGCCGGCCCTGGTCCATTTTTGTTTTGTAGGCGGGGGACTGGCTGTGGAGGATGCGATCAGCGTATCGGGTGCCCTTTATTCCGGTTGAAACAGCCGCTTCCATGTATCCAGCCAGCACCTTCATTTTTTCAAACACCTCCTCACTCGGGATGCCGGCCCTCTGGCTCTCGTATAGCAATGCCAGCTCCCACAGGGGGAGACCACGTTCCTGGTTGAACTCCAGCATTTCCCCTGCAGTGAGGAATGGGACTTCCATATCCCTTCGGGAAAGTACCGGCAAAACAGGCCTTATGTTGCGTACCAGGCGGACCTCCTGCATTTTCAACAAATATGATAGGGCTGTCTTGTTGGGAACATCCTGAGACCTGACCTGAATGATTGTTTCAGTGTCCGGATGTACCAGAATATCATCGTAAACCAGCTTTTCTTTGATGACTTGCAGGACCGGCTCAGGAGGATTGCAAAAGATCAAAGTTTCATGATAGTCCCCCTCTATTGATAAGCTCGTTCCATCGATCTCAGTGATCTCTATCATGCCTCCCCCGGTGGACAGGGCCGTAAGCTGACATGATCCCTGTGGGCCTACCAGGACTAATTGGTATGTATTCGGATGTACGGCCCCGATATCCCTGATTTCAATGGATAAGGTCAGACCATTCTTTGCAAAGTGATTGCCGGCTTCGGGTAACCTGTCATCTGTGGCATCCCAGTCCAGCAATCCCCCCATCAATCCCATATCCGATCCCTGGCTTTCATGTGTGGTGGCAAGTGATCCGTTGGGGTCCATATATAAGCTGACCTGGTTGATCTTCCCGTTCATCAGATCCCTGCATATCCGACCTATCCTGAGGGCCCCGGCACAGTGTGAACTCGAGGGTCCCCGCATAACAGGACCGATAACATCGTTCAATATACTCGGGAATCCGGACATTAATTTAAGGTATTATCAGGGTACTTTATTTTCACTATATTCAGAGACTAAATTTAGCAATCAAAAAATAAAAATCATCTCCTAATGCATTTTATGAGGTACGAGCGGTATTTTTTCCTTACAGCCCTGGCAATTTATGTCGTCGCAGCCTGGTTCAGCACCGGTTTTTATCATGGTGATGAGCATTACTCGATCATCGAGTTTGCAACATACAAGATGGGTACCGTTTCAAGTGACCAACTGACATGGTATTTTGCTGCCAGGATCAGGCCGGCCCTACAGCCCTTTATCGCCTTCATTCTCATAAAATTACTGCAGGTATTTTCAATTGTGGACCCCTATATGCAGGCCTTTCTGCTCCGGTTGCTGACTGCCCTGATGGCATTATTCAGCATCCGGTATTTTACCCGGACCTGCAGTTATCTGATAAATCCCAGGTACCATAAGGCATACCTTTATTTATCCTACTTTTTATGGTTCCTGCCACTGGTCAATGTAAGATTTATGTCTGAAACCTGGTCAGGCATTATGCTGTTGAATGCCCTTGCTGTACTGTTAAACACAAATATGCGCGGAAACAGGAATTATATTGCAGGTGCATTATTAGGACTGAGTTTCCTGTTCCGCTACCAGAATGCATTCCTGGCCCTGGGTGTATTTCTCTGGCTTCTTATTATTGAGAGGGAAAAAATCCTCGACCTGTTGAAGCTTTTGGCAGCGGGTGTGTTAGTCCTGCTGCTCGGGATATTCCTGGATTTTTGGTTGTACGGGGAATTTACCCTGTCAGCATGGAACTATTTCTATGTTAATCTGGTTGAAGATGTAGCCTCAGGATATGGCACCGAGGCCTGGTGGAATTATTTCTACAGTATTTTCCGCTTCGGTTTTTTTCCCATTGGGATCCCTGTTATTTTGGCCTTCCTTATACTTACCGTTAAAAAACCAAAGAGTTTATTTATATGGACCATCTTACCGTTTTTCGTGATCCATTCCATCATAGCACATAAAGAATTACGTTTCCTGTTCCCTGTTGCGAACCTGGTTCCCATTATCCTTCTACTGGCTTTCCAGGCCTTAAAGTGGGATATCCGGAAATGGAGGGTGCCTGGCCGGATCGCCATTCATACTCTGGTATGGATCTTGCTGGCTATCAATTGTATAGGAGCTATAACGGTCAGCCTGAAACCGGCGGATGGCGGGTACACCACCATCACGCGTTATATCAGGCAGCATCATGGTGATGAATCCATCAGGTTGATTTCCTATAACAACAGTAATCCATATGGTACATTGGAGGTGATGGCCTCATTCTACGTGGAGAAGGACATGCAGGATATCAGGTTGGGATCATTGGACGAACTTGGAGATTCTGTTCTCCATGAGGAAAAGGTGAATTTGCTGGTGCTCAAAAGGGAGGATGCCGCTTCTCCTCCTGCCCGGGCTTTTTTGACAGAACACCAGGCAAGGAAGATGGTTCAGGGCATTCCTGCCTGGATGGAACCCCTTATGACGCTTTACGGGGGATTTCGCATCCGGGACATCTTGGAACTGTATGAGATTCGAAATTAAATATTTCATAACTTGAGGATGATTAGCCCTGCACCGTATGATCAAAATTCTGCCATACCCTGTACCGCATAAGATAAAACCCTAATCAATGAAAACTTTTAAATGCTTCATCCTGTTTCTTGTTCCACTTGTATGCAATGCCCAGCCGGATATATTCGGTGAGTTCAAATACCGCAATTTCAATCCAACCAGGGTAAGTGCCTGGATCTCAGATATTGCAGTCCCCGAAAATCCCGACTCGGCCAACCAGTACGTCATTTACACGGCTGCACGTCATGGCGGCGTATGGAAAACCAACAACAACGGTGTTACATTCAAATGTATTACGGATAATCTGCCCACCACCTCCATTGGTGCCATCGAAGTCGCTCCATCCAATCCCTCCGTCCTATGGGTGGGTACCGGTGAAGCTTCCAATGCGCGTTCCACGCATGCCGGCAAAGGCGTTTATAAATCAACCGATGCCGGGGAGTCCTTTCAGTTTATGGGACTGGAACAGACGCAGCATATACCAAAGATCATCATACATCCCGGGAATGAAGATATCGTCTATGTTGCTTCGATGGGGACCCTTTTCACACCCAATGAAGACCGTGGTGTTTTCAGAACTACGGATGGGGGGAAAACATGGGAAAAAGTACTCTATATCAATGAAAATGTGGGCGTGATCGATATGGTGATAAACCGGGATGACCCACAGATCCTGTACGCAGCTGCCTATGAGAAATACCGCTATCCATGGCATTATGAGGCAGGCGGACCCGAAAGCGGGATCTATAAGTCAACCGATGGAGGGGATACGTGGAACAGGCTGGGTGGCGGGCTCCCCACTGCAAATGTGGGCAGGATAGGGATAGACCTGTTCCGCTCTGACCCGGATATCATCTATGCGGTTGTCGAAAACCTGAATCCCAAACCGGATTACGAGATTCCGGAGGAAGATCCGGAATTTGATCCGCTGCGGGATCCCTACTTTGACAGGCTGATCGGGGGTGAACTGTACCGCAGTGCAGATGCAGGTCAAAACTGGGTTAAAATGAACCATGACACCATCGATGTGGGGAGCAAGGCAGCTTATTCTTTCAACCAGATCCTGGTGGATCCCATGGACGATAACTATTTGTATATCAATAATATTTCTTTGCAGTCCTCGACCGACCAGGGAAGGACATGGGATGGTATTCCCTGGGATAACAGTGAACGCTTCCATACCATGTTCGGCGATGTACGTACCCTCTGGATAGATCCCGAAGATCCGAGGCATATAATGGCCGGGAGTGACGGCGGACTCAATGTTTCGTGGGACAGGGGAAAGACCACCATGTGTTATTACCAGATACCCCTCGGGGAGATCTATAACATCGAGGTGGATGATGCTATTCCATATAATATTTACGCGGGACTACAGGATCATGAGGGATGGAAAGTCCCGTCCAACGGCTGGATGGGATCTGTCGGCGATGATGACTGGGTACTGATCGGGATGTGGGACGGCATGTACCTGAAAGTGGACCATGAAAATAACCGCTGGTTCTATACCACCACCCAGTTTGGTGCTCACCAGCGGGTGGACCAGCTGAAAGGGGAAAGGGTCAATATCCAGCCCAAAGCCGCTGAAGGAAAACCTCCTTACCGCTACACCTGGAACACCCCCATGATCATCTCACCTCATAACAGCAGTATTCTTTATACCGGTGGACAAATGCTCCTGAGATCAGTTAACAGGGGCGACAACTGGCATGAGATCAGTCCCGATCTGACCCGGAACGATCCCGTCAAGATCGCCGGCCGGGGACATATCATGTATTGCACCATTTCCACCATATCTGAATCTCCCCTCACCGCAGGTGTCATCTGGGCAGGGACGGATGACGGCAGGGTCTGGATTACCCGGGACCATGGAAAGGAATGGTCCGAGTTGTCTGCCAGCATGCTGGAGACCGGGGCACCGGATGAGTTCTATGTATCCCGAATATTCGCGTCCCATCACCAGGAGGGCAGGGGATATGTTGTGAAATCCGGCTTCCGGAATGATGATTTTAAGCCTTACATATACCGGACGGATGATTATGGCGTTAGCTGGACCGGAATTGCATCCAACCTGCCTGACCAGCCTGTATCGGCCTTCTGGGAAGATGATACAAATCCTGACCTGCTGTTTATTGGAAATGATCAGGGAGTGTATTTTACCCTTAATGGTGGAACAAGCTGGATCCCCCTGCAAAATAACATGCCGCCTGTCCCGGTAAAAGATATCCTGGTCCACCCAAAAGCACGCGATCTTATCGTAGGAACCTACGGCAGAGGGGTTTATGTTACTGATATTTTCCCGTTTCTTGAGTTATCCGAAGATTTGCTGGAAAAGGAGGTCCACCTTTTTGATATCGAACCCAAACCGCAGCGGAACTATTCCCAGCAGGCCTGGTGGGGTAACCACGGTCCGTTTGCAGATAACCTGTACCGCACACCCAACGAGGAAAACGGGTTGCATATATTCTATTACCTGAAAAAAGCGCTGAAAGACCCGGTCAGGATTATAGTATGGGACAGGAACGGAGAGGAGCTTGAAGAGTTGGAGGGTGATCAAACGGCAGGCATACACAAGGTTGTATGGAATACATCCGAGGCAGATCCAGGCGAATACTCAGTAACCTTGCAGTCAGGTGAAATCAGTTTGGAAAAACCTGCCATTGTCCAGGAACGCTGGTTATGGCCGGCAGGCAATAAGGCAAATAAATATAAATGATCTAAATATCCTGCTGATTATCAGCACATTCTAAAGATCTATTAGTCCATCCCCAAAAAAATATCTAAAAAAATCAAATTTTATTTGACAGAGATGTTATGTATTTCTTATTTCCTCATGAAAACAAAAACATTTTTCGTATTACTTGTAATCGGGATCGTTACCCTGAGCCTGGGGGCCTGGGTGTATTATTCAAAGAACGGTTCACTCGAGCTTGTAGACCTGTTACAATATGTCATAATTTTTGTGCTTGTTGCCTTCGCCTTGATGATAGGGATTCGCCGCCTGAGAAGTGAAAGGAGGGGCGAACCGGCTGAAGATGAATTGTCCAAGAAGATCATGCAGCGAGCCGCATCAACTGCTTATTATATTTCACTCTACTGGTGGTTGGTCCTGGTTTATCTCAGCGACAATTGGCAGAAGGAAACAGAATCATTGATTGGGACTGGTATCCTGGGGATGGCCATCATTTTTGCACTATGTTGGGTTTATTATAAGATTAAAGGAGTTAAATCATGAAAGCAAGAACATTCCTTGTCTTTTATTTCTCATTCCTGATCCTTGCATTGGCCGGGATCGGTCTGTACCAGAACAACACACTCCCCCGGTTCATGGAGTACCTGCATATTTGCCTGATGGTTTTCATCGTGGCGATCGGGCTTTACCAAGGGTTCCTGATGCTTTGGTCAAGGAAACTCAAGCAACCGGCCGACGATGAATTATCCCTGAAGGTCCTGCACAGGGCAGCCATGATATCCTACCTGGTCTCCTTGAATGTGTGGGCCATTTTGATTTATATCGGTAGCAAGACGGAAGTTGATCCTGGAATTCTCTTTGGGACCGGAATCCTGTGCATGCCTGTTGTTTTCGCAGTCAGCTGGGTGATCATGAAAGCACGGAGATATGCATAACCGGATCAAAGAACTTCGGGCCAGGCATGACTTCACCCAGGATGACCTGGCCAGGAGGGTAGGGGTAAGAAGGGAAACCATTGTTTTCCTTGAAAAGGGAAAATATAATCCCTCATTGAAACTGGCTTATGATATTGCCCGGACTTTTAATGAAAAGATAGAGGAGGTTTTCATTTTTGAATAGTCGAATATTTGGAACCAGTAGGATGAGACCCTGGATAAGTACAAGGACCAAAAAAAGGGCCGTCCCGGTAAATTCTGAGACGGCCCCTATATATTTGTTTTCAGCGGATTACCAGCTGAAGAAAGCGAGTCCGATTGAGATATCCAGGTAACCGAGATTACTGCCTACTGGATTCACATTGTAAAAAACATGGTTGTAGGCTACCTTGGCGTGTAGTGCGAGATCCGACATACCAAAGGGGTAATACAATCCTGCCTCCGGTGCCAGTCCGAACCGCCAGTTCTTGGGTGAATCCGTATACAATCCAACCTGGGTTTCCTGCTGGATATAATAGGCCCCGGTTCCAAGTCCCACATACGGTCTGAAAGTTCCTTCCGGCTTGAAATTATACCTTGCATTGACGAGCAGGGGCATTACGTACATCTTTGCCCAGACCGTACTGGTCACGGCCCCATCGGGCAATTCATAGGTGTCCCGCGCATACTTCTCGTAAAAAGCGCTCCACTGAAATGTCCCTCCCAGCGTTATTTTGTCGGTTACATATGACTGGCCATTGATACTGAAACCCCTCCAGCTGGTATTGCTGATATAATCCGTCATTTCGCCCAGCGGGATTCCCACATCGTAGTTGACGGTCCAAATGTTTTGTGCGAATGCAGCTGTTCCACTGAAAACAGCCAATGCTAATATGATTATTGTTTTTTTCATTTCTTCCAGTTTTAAATTTACTTCTTCAGGTAGGGTGATTGTTCAAAAGCCTCATCCATACCTCTTTTCGCACGATCATTATTGTATTCCAGATCGCTGGAGATATAACCGTCAATATTGGCCATCCAGCGGATGAGCAGGGTTGGTACTTCATCAGCAGCGGATTGCTGTCCCTGTCCCGGGTTCGATTCCTGCCACTCAACAAATTCTCTGAAAGAGTCTCCGTCAACCATTTCGAGTACGATGGTTCCTATCTTATACTGGTAGGTATAGCCATAACCGGGATACCCCCAGCCATAGCCAGGCCATCCCCAGCCATAACCAGGCCATCCCCAGCCATAGCCGGGATAACCCCACCACCAGCCTGGTGGGTAATAGACAGTGCCGGAATATTTCATCATCAATATAGTAGGGACAGCCACAAAATCCGCATTATCATATGAATCACTGTAGGTATATCCCCTGGATTCAAAACTGGTCTGCAGTAGCTCAAGGGTTTTCTCGCCGGCTCCGCCAGCAGCAAAAAATGCTTCAATCTCTTCCTCCGTCATAAAATTGGTCTTCAAAATGGTAGAGTCTGGCATGGAAAAGGAAGTATACGAACTGAAATTAAAGTCAACTTCATAGTTGGTTTGGGTGACATCCAGTTCATCGTAATAAACAGTTTCTGACTTGTAACAGGATGTCAGCATAAATAGTGCTCCCCCAGTCAGAAATAGTAAGAACTTTATTCTTCTCATGTTTACGTTGTATAAGTTAAAAAAATTTACTAGCTCCGAATTTGAAAAGCCAAAGTTAGAAAAATCACGCATACTAAATTGAAAAAGAATGTTAAATATTAGCGAAAGCCGGCCCTATGCCTTGTACATAACTGAACAGCATGTGTACGATTTTACGACACTTTCTAAATAATACAATTCGTCTACCTAGAGCTAATAATCAGAAAATTAGATACTTGTAAAGTTTTGCACAGGATTTGATGAGAGAGCTTCTAAATAAGGTTCCAGCATGCTGAGGCATTTCATACTTATTACCATCCGGAATCTTGCCCGTCATTTAAACTTTTCCATCATCAATATTGGTGGACTGGCAATTGGACTGGCCAGTTTCATATTCATCATCTTATATATTACCGATGAATTAAAATACGACAGGTTCCATGACAAGGCTTCAAGCATCTACAGGGTCAACCGCTTTTATAATTCAAATGATGTGAATGAAGATGCTGCAACCTGTTCCTTCCCATTCGCCCCGACACTTCAGATGGATTATCCAGGAATGGTAAAAAATACCTGCCGTTTCTTCAATTTCATGACCAGCCAGATTTTTATAGATTACCAGAAAAATGACACCACCCTGATCAAGTATAATGAATCCGGATTTTTTGTGGTGGATTCGACCGTTTTTCAGATGTTCACTTTTCCATTTGTCCGGGGAAATCCGGAAACGGCCCTTAACGCTCCAAATAATCTGGTCATCACTGAATCCACGGCTGCCAGGTATTTTGGGGATGAAGATCCGATAGGGAAAACGATGAGATTAAATGAGCAATTAAACGTTGAAGTAACAGGTGTGATTGAAGATTTGCCCAGCCAGTCTCATTTCAGGATTGATTTCCTCTGCTCCATGTCCACTGTTCGACTGGCCTTCGGGGGCAGGCTTCCCCAGACCTGGATATGGAATCCCTGCTGGACCTACGTGGAACTCGCGGATATGGTCCCACCGGAAGCCCTGGAAGCCCGCTTTCCCGAATTTTACGAGAACCATTACCCGGATCTCTCCGACCAGGACGTGACACTTTCCCTGCAAAAACTAACGGACATCCATCTGAAATCCCACCATGTCTATGAGATGCATGCCAACAGCAATATCCTGTATGTGTATATCCTGTCAGTCATTGCAGCCATTGTCCTTTCACTGGCCTGTATAAATTTCATGAACCTTACCACGGCCAATTCTGTTACACGGACTAAGGAGATCGGTATTAAAAAGACCTTTGGAGCTGACAGGTTCACCCTTGTAAAACAATTTTTAGGGGAGACAATATTCACCACATTCGTTTCACTGATCATTGCATGCCTGCTCGTGGAACTGTTGCTGCCGGGATTTAATCAATTCACGGATAAAAACATCTCCGGAAATTATATCATCGCCATCACCTCTATCGGATTCGGCATACTGCTGGTTGTGAGCGTAGGTTTACTGGCCGGGGCATATCCGGCTTTTTACCTGTCCTCTTTCAATCCAATTGTCATATTCAGGGGAGGCCTGAAGAGTGGCAGGAGTACAGCTATCGCAAGGAAAATACTGGTAACAGCCCAGTTTGCCATATCCATTGCGCTGATCATTGGAACACTGATTGTCTTCTCGCAACTTAAGTATATCAGGAATGCAGATCTTGGCTTTAAGAAGGACCAGATCATACTCCTTCAGGGTCAGGGTGTGAACCAGATCCAGCAAAATTACGAGACTTTCAAGGAAAACCTGCTCAGGTACCCGGAGATAGAGTCTGTAACGGCCATGGAAGATATTATCGGGGCCAATCATAATACCAGGGGTGTGACCATAGAAGGTTTGAGCGAAGACCAGCAGTTCTGGTATCCCATGTTCATTGTCCGTTCAGACTTCATTGAAACTTTCGATATCAAAGTGGTAGCCGGCAGGGCATTTTCGAAAGATATCCGCACGGATACTGCCAATGCCATTATGATAAATGAAAAAATGGCCAGGAACCTTGGCTGGACAAATGAGGAGGCCCTTGGGAAGCGAATTATCCATGAAGGGGATGAAAGGGTAATTGGGGTATTCCAGGACTTTCACATCCTCTCAATGCATAAACCCATGAATAATTTCATACTGGATATGGTCAGGAATCCCGGGTTTGCCGCTGGCATGACAAATTACATAGCCATACGGGTAAATACCAGCAACTACAAAAAAATCCTGAACATAATCGAAGAAGAATGGAATGTTTTCGCCAGGAACCGTCCCTTTGAATACTCATTTCTCGACAAGGAGCTCCAGGATCTGTACGATGATGAAGATAAGTTCGGAAGGTTATCGGTCATGCTGACCATTCTGGCCCTGTTGATTGCATCCCTCGGTTTGATAGGGCTGACTTCATATATCGCAGAACAGCGTACCAAGGAAATCGGGATACGCAGGGCGATGGGGGCCACCCTTGGCAGTGTCATCAGGTTATTATCAAATGAATTTGTTAAACTGATCCTGCTTGCCAACCTGATCGCATGGCCCATCGCCTATCTGGTGGCTAACAACTGGCAGAACAATTTTACCAAACGCATCCCGGTAGATTTGAAATTATTCCTGTATGCCGGACTGGGGACCCTGATCATAGCTGTCCTGATCACATCCTACCGGGCCATGAAGGCATCTTCCAGAAATCCTGCAGATACCCTGCGTTACGAATAATCCGTCTGAAAGAAATAAGGCAGTGATCCTTCCTGTTTACAGGTTTTTGATTATTTTCAGGGATCTTTATATGCATAATTTTCAACTATGACCAGAAAATATGTAGGATTGATCCTCGGATTGATTGCCTTCTTTGCCGTCTTTTTTTTTACAGATCTTGAACCTGGTAAGCCCGAAGTATCACGCACCCTTGCGGTAGCCCTGCTGATGGCCATCTGGTGGGTGTCCGAGGCCATCCCCCTGTCGGTCACTGCCCTTGTTCCCCTGGTGCTGTTCCCCTTCCTGGGCGTTCTTGACGGGAAAGAGGTATCCACATCCTATATAAACTATATTATTTTCATTTTCATTGGAGGATTTGTCATGGCACTGGCTATGGAGAAATGGAACCTGCATAAAAGGATAGCTTTGAAAATATTAATGATTGTAGGTGTGAGTCCGGGCAGGATCCTGCTGGGCTTTATGCTCGCTACCGCCTTCCTTTCGATGTGGATCTCCAATACAGCTTCGACTATGATGATGATCCCCATTGTTATGTCCATTATCTCATCGCTTGAAGAGAACATGTCATTAAAAGGTGTCGGACATTATTCGACCGGACTTTTCCTTGCGATAGCTTACAGTGCTTCCATAGGAGGCATTGCCACACTTGTCGGCTCTCCAACGAACCTGGTATTCCCCAGGATCCTGACATTGATGTATCCCGGGGCGCCCGAGATATCATTTGCGAACTGGTTCTTTTTTGCCTTACCGGTTACCATATTGATGCTCCTGGCCATCCTTGCAGTGATTTATTTGATCTACCGGCCCAGGGAATCATGGGACGCGCTGGATAAAAACCATTTCCGGATAAAATATAAGGAACTGGGACCTGCAAGCTATGAGGAAAAGACGGTGCTCATCGTATTCCTCTCACTTGCTTTCCTCTGGGTTTTCAGGGCGGGCATCACCTTTGACAAATTCAGCATTCCTGGCTGGTCCTCTATTTTTGGGACCCCGGCCTTTATAAACGACGGTACGGTTGCCATGATTGCCGCCATCATTCTGTTTATCCTGCCTGCCAGGGATCCCAAGGGAAGCAGGATCATGGATTGGGTCACAGCGAAGAGATTACCATGGAACATCGTCCTGCTTTTCGGAGGTGGATTTGCACTTGCCCTTGGATTTCAATCTTCGGGACTGGCAATCTGGTTTGGTGAACAATTGGAATGGACCAGGAACATACATCCATACCTGATACTGCTGGCTGTTGTAACGCTGATGTCCTTTCTGACTGAATTAACCTCCAATGTGGCTTCCACGCAGATGCTGCTTCCGGTTTTTGCCAGCCTGGCAGTAATCAGCGGAAACAATCCCATGCTATTGATGATCCCTGCAACCATCGCTTCTTCACTGGCCTTTATGTTACCAACCGCCACGCCGCCTAATGCGATTATCTTCGGTACTGAACGCCTGAAGATCAAGACAATGGTCAGGACAGGTTTCGTGCTGAACATGACGGGTATCCTGGTTGTCATCCTCGTAACCTGGATACTGGGGGAAAGGGTGCTGGGTATAGAACTGGGTATACTCCCTGACTGGGTATTTCCTGCTGGTAAATAAGTTTGAATTACAATATGTTTAGAATACTGGTAGTGTTGATGTTATTCGCAATGGCAGGCAAGATCCTGGCCCAGGACGAAATCATCGTTTCAGGCAGGGTCCTGGATGCTTCAGATAATCATGGCCTTCCCTATGCATCTGTTTCCTTGAAAGTCCCGGAAGAAGACCAGTTTATCGCAGGCGCCATCACTGAAGAGGATGGCCGTTTTGTGATTTCCGGTATTGAACGTGGGACATACATTGTAACATGTTCCTACGTTGGGTACGAATCCGTTTCCATTGATCTGCTCATCGGTGAACTCAATAATATTTATGACCTGGGGAAAATTGAACTCAACCCGGTGTCATCGGAACTCGATGAAGTTACCGTCAGTACCAGCAGGTCGGTAACTTCCGCTGACCTAGACAAAAAGACCTTCAGGATGGATGATAATTTTGCACAAGCAGGCGGCTCTGTGCTGGATGCTATGAAGATCATGCCCGGTGTTACTGTCGACCAGGAGGGCAGGGTCATTATCCGTGGAAGCGACAGGGTGGCCGTATTGATTGATGGCAAGCAATCAAGCCTGACCGGTTTTGGGAATCAAAAGGGACTGGATAATATACCGGTTGCCAATATCGAAAGCATCGAGATCATCAATAATCCATCTGCCCGGTATGATGCATCAGGGATGGCAGGGATCATAAACCTGATCTATAAGAAAGAAATGGAGACAGGCTTCAACGCTGATTTGGGTTTTACATTCGGCATGGGTGCCATGACCAGGCGGAGGGAGGATCTGCCAACCCAGCTTGGCAGCTATGACTGGAATCCTAAATACATTCCCAGCCTCAACCTGAATTACAAGACTTCAAAATTTAATCTTTTCCTGTTGTCTGAACTGATCCGCCAGAAGAGTTTGCCCAATAACGAATTTACAACCCGTGTATATGAAGATGGGAGCGGGACCGTTTCGCAGGTTCCGGAAAACAGGACGCAGACAAGGTATATTCTTAACGGGGGACTGGATTGGATGATCAACGAAAATAACACGCTCACGTTTTCCGCTGTCTATGATTATGAAAAACATGTGGATACTGCACAGGTCCCATATATTGATATTGGTACCTGGCAGAGATACAGGTACTGGGCCTGGAGGGAGACGGAGGTGACCGGATATATGAATTTCACATTGAATTACAAGCATAAATTCGCCCAGCCCGGACATGAGTTCAATGCAAGTGCGCTGTATACAAAGGGATGGGAAGATGAAAGCTATTTTCTAAATGATAGTTCAGACATCAGGCAATCTACAGATACTACCCATATCCTGGCCACAGAGCATACGACAAGCCTTGCCATTGATTATATTAAACCCCTGAGAAACGGGAGGCTGGAAGCTGGTTCCAAGATCACGCTCCGCAGGATCCCTGTGACCTATACCGTCGGGCATGGTGAACAGTCGGTGATCTATCCGGGGCTGGGGGACTGGTCAGAATGGGGGGAGAATATTTATGCAGCCTACCTGAATTATGTTTATGAGCGCCCGAAATATGATGTTGAGGCCGGACTGAGAGTAGAGCATACAGATGTATTCTATGATATCTCTCCTGAGAATATTTATTATGACCAGAATGATGCCTATAGTATTTCGAGCTCTTTCCCAATATCAGGGTCACATATAAATTCGATGAACGGAACCGGATTTCGGCCTTTTATAACCGGAGGATTGACCGTCCGGGTGAACCCGAGCTCAGGATTTTCCCCAAATATGATGACCCGGAATTGCTAAAGGTCGGAAATCCTTATCTCAGGCCCCAGTTTACCCAGACGTTTGAACTGGCATACAGACGGAAGTGGGAATCAGGATTGTTGACTATATCTGGCTATTACAGGTTGATCAGGGACCCGTTCATGAGGGTGTACGGTATCGATGCGACGAGTTTTGATTATGATGTGGTAAATAAAATATACCAGAATACCGGACGCGCAGATCATGCAGGATTTGAACTGGTACTGGAACAACAATTGCTGGACATCTGGCAAATAACCGGGAGCGCGAACTTATATCAGAATGTGATCCATCCATATACAGGGATGCTCCTTTTTCCATACAGGAGGCCCTTCAGTATTGAAAGGACGGTTGAGAAAACCTGGGATATCAAGATCAGCAACCAGTTCACCCTTCCCGGGCAATGGGAGATCCAGTTAACCGGCATTTACTTTGCGCCCAAGAATATCCCCCAGGGAAGACAGTTGTCCAGGTCCTCCATAGACCTTGGGATCAGGAAAAAGGTCCTCCAGGGGAAGGGTGATATCACCTTGAATTTCAGTGATATATTTAACCATTTCGGGATCCGGCAGGAGATTTACGGAGATGGGGTGAATATATTGTATGAGAATTATTTTGAGACACAGGTCCTGAGGATAGGGTTCCGCTATAAATTCTAAGATTTACACTGAAGCAGAATAGGTTTTTACCTCTCCTTCTCCGGAAATAGAAAAATTCCGTAAATTACATGCAAAAATAAACCATAAAAACCATAAGTATGAAAAGAAGAAGTTTTGTAAAATTAGGTGCCGCAGGAAGCATGGCTTTGCAATTTCCACATATATTCGGTGCCTATACCAGCGAAAAAATGGGAGAAATACCCAAGCGTGTCCTTGGTAAAACGGGAGAAGAGGTTACTGTACTTGGATTTGGCGGCATAGCCCTCAAGAACAATGGCCAGGACTTTGCCAATGAATTGATCGCCGTGGCTTTTGACCGGGGCATCAGGTATTATGATATTGCACCTTCCTACGGTGATTCCCAGGAATTATTGGGACCAGCACTTATGCCTTACCGGAAGAAAACTTTCCTGGCCTGCAAAACACAGGCAAGAGACCAGCAAGGTTCGGAGGAGGAATTGCATGAATCACTGGATCTGTTGAAGACTGATCATATCGACCTCTACCAGTTCCATGCACTCAGCAAAATGGAGGACCTGGACCAGATCTTTGGTCCCGGTGGAGCCATAGAAACATTCCAGAAAGCCCGCGATGCAGGCAAGATCCGCTTCATCGGATTTTCTGCTCATAATGAAGAGGTTGCCCTGAAAGCAATGGATTTATTTGATTTTGATTCCATCCTGTATCCCATCAATTGCGTTTGCTGGTACAATGGTGATTTCGGTCCCAGGGTACTCAAGAAAGCCAGGAAAAATGATATGGGGATCATGGCCATTAAAGCCATCGCGAAAAACAGGCTATCTGGTGATGAGAAGTCGTACCCCAATTTGTGGTATCATCCATACGAGGAGGATGAATTAATTGAGAAATCATTGCGATTCACCCTCTCAAAAGACATAACAGGCACTGTACATGCAGGTGATTCCGTCTTCATGAAAAAAACTCTTCAGTTTATTGAGGGAAAGAAAGAATTCTCAGCCCCTGACAAGGATGAGATCCTGTCAATGATCAAGGATATAAAACCCATTTTCAGTCATCCGGAAGCCTGATCCTGGAATGAAAATAAATGCCATCCTGTTTGGAGCGACAGGAATGATAGGCCAGGGTGTCCTGATCGAAGCATTGAAAGACCCCGAGGTAGCATCGGTCCTGGTAATAGGAAGAAGGAGTTCTGGTGTGCAGCATGCAAAACTCGAGGAGATCATCCACGATGATTATCTAAACTACGCTGCCATAGAAAGCCAATTATCCGGATACAATGCCTGCTTTTTCTGCCTGGGGGTATCATCATCAGGCATGTCCCCCGAAAAATACTATACCATAACCCATGATTATGCAGTTGCAGTTGCCGATGTGCTGTCACGGCTTAATCCGGATATGGTTTTCTGTTTTATTTCAGGTGCCGGGACTGATGATGAAGAGAAAAGCAGGATGCGATGGGCCAGGGTCAAGGGAAAAGCCGAGAACAGCCTGAAATCTTTCCCTTTCAAAGGGATTTATTTGATGCGCCCTGCATATATACAGCATAGGAAAGGCGTCAGGCCGTCCTATGTGTTTTACAAGATCTTTGCCCCGGTCTACCCTGTACTGAGGTTCCTTTTTCCAAGGATGGTGACAAATACCGAGGAAGTCGGGAGGGCCATGATCAATGCCGTAAAGTTCGGCGCTGACAAACAAACCCTGGAGAACAGGGATATTATAGAACTGGCGAAGAAAACCTGATTCAGACAGGATAGCCGACCGGCATGATATACATGGGTATCTCTTCCGCTGGCAAGTCCAGCACCTGTTTTATCCCCTCATCATCAAAGGCCCCAATGGCACATGTCCCCAGTCCCAATGCCTCGGCCTGCAGGTACACATTCTGTGCAGAATGCCCGATATCCATCGGTATATACCGTTGTCTGCCGCGTTCTCCAAAACGGTCCATGACCCTGCTCTCAATGGCAATGTATATAAGGCTTGCCGGTGCAACACGGATCATTTCCCGGGGGTAGGCAATTTTGTAGAGATCTTCCCTGAGGTCTTTATCATGGATCAGCTTCAGGGCGTGTTCATCCGGAATGAAATGATAAAAACCGGACGGAATATCGATGATATCAGCTGCCACAAGGTAGATCTCCAGTGGGAATATTGCCCCGGCTGAGGGACAGGTCCTGTTTGCTTTGCCGGTATAACGCTTACCGCGTTCCGGTTCTTTCAACCCATAGGCTGCCCATAAGATCTGTGAGATCTCAGATGGGGAAAGGGAGGATGTCTGGAAATCTCTCCTGGAACGCCTGTTCAGGAAGATTTCTTCCAGGGATTGATCTCCGCTGGTCCTGGGATGTGGAAGTTTTACATATCCTGACACAATTGTCGGGATTATCCTTCAAATTTGAAAGAGATCTTTATTTTTGCCCGGTAATACTCAATCTTCCCGTCCTTGATATGCATATCCAGCTCTGATACTTCTGCAACACGCAGATCCCTAAGCGTCTCAGTAGCTTTGGTTATGGCACTGGCTGCTGCTTTTTCCCAGGATTCTGTGCTGGTCCCCACCAGTTCGATGATTTTATAAACGCTGTTTGTCATAATAATGATTGGTTTTGGTTCTTAATAAAGTTACGCCAACTGTGAGCTAAAGTCAAATAATATTAAGGAATAAGCATGTGAATATTTTTATCTAATATTGCCTCCTGGTATGAAAACCGAAGTTCCAAAGAAGAAGATTACCTTAACCGGACTGGGAAATGCGCTCAAGTTATACCGGTATATCCGGCCGTTCAGGGTGGAATTCGGGGTTGGTCTGCTGTTTCTATTTGCTGCCAGCCTCGCCAGCCTTGCCTTTCCGAAACTGCTGGGTGACCTGGTTAATTCCGGAACCCAGGGCAACCTTGCTGAATCTATAAACCGGATAGCACTCCTGCTGGTGGTCATACTGGTGACCCAATCCGTATTTTCGTATTTCCGTACGATCCTTTTTGTGAATGTGACGGAGAAATCCCTGGCCAATTTACGTCAGGACACTTACAATCATCTGATCAGGCTGCCCCTTAAATTTTTTGAACAAAGAAGGGTGGGGGAGTTAAACAGCAGGATATCAGCCGATATATCCCTCCTGCAGGATACCCTGACATCCACACTGGCGGAATTCATGCGCCAGATGATCATAATCATTGGTGGGATCAGCCTCCTTGTTTATACCTCGCTGGAACTTACCCTTTTCATGCTCGCCATTTTGCCGGCTATTGTGCTGATGGTTTTTTTCTTCGGAAGGTTTATCCGGAGGTATTCAAAGCAGATGCAAAAGGAAGTTGCTGAATCCAATACCGTGGTTGAAGAAACCCTGCAGGGCATCCGTAGTGTAAAAACCTTTACCAATGAATTCCTGGAAATGGCCCGTTACCGGGACCGGACCCTGGAAATTGCCAAATTGGGTATGAAGGGTGGCCACTACAGGGCTGCTTTTTACTCTTTTGTTATACTGGGTTTATTCGGTGCACTGGTTGCTGTCATCTGGAAAGGCACAGGGTTGCTGGCAGAAGGTATACTCGATTCGGGGGAATTGTTCGCCTTTGTCCTGTATTCAGGATTTATCGGTGGCAATATTGGTGGACTGGCAAGTGTGATCACCCGTATTCAGCGGTTCATAGGTGCCACAGAAGATCTTTTTGAACTATTTGATGTCGATGAGGAAGTGATCGAGGAGATACCTGAACTGGAACAGAAAGATGAGCTGAGTGGAAAGATCAGCCTGAAAAATCTTTCCTTCACCTATCCTTCCAGGCCTGAGGAAGAAGTATTACATAAAATAAATGCGCAAATATCAGAAAACCAGCTTATTGCCCTGGTTGGTGCTAGTGGTGCCGGTAAATCCACACTCACATCCCTGCTGATGCGCCTCCATGATCCGACGGCGGGTGAGATCTGGTTCGATGGGAAACGCAGCCAGGATATCCCCCTGTCTGTTTTGAGAAAACAGATCGCTCTGGTACCCCAGGATATTTTCCTTTTCGGCGGTACCATCCGTGAGAACATAGGTTATGGCAAGCCCGGAGCCACTGACAAAGATATTATTGAGGCGGCCGGGCAGGCCAATGCCATGGAGTTTATAGACCGGTTCCCGGAAAAACTGGATACCCTGGTGGGGGAAAGGGGGACGCAGTTATCCGGCGGACAGAGACAGAGGGTGGCCATTGCAAGGGCTGTATTGAAAGATCCCAGAATATTGATTCTGGATGAGGCAACATCATCCCTTGATTCGGAATCGGAGCGTCTTGTCCAGGATGCCCTCGAAAAACTGATGCAGGGCCGGACCTCCATTGTTATCGCACACCGGCTCTCAACCATTCGCAAAGCCCACCAGATACTTGTCCTCGACCATGGCAGGCTGGTTGAAAAAGGCAGCCATGAGGAATTATTGAAATTGCCATCAGGTATCTACCGGAACCTGAGTGAACTTCAGTTCTCTTTATAGGCCGGGCCTCCCAAAATCCGTGTGAAACCACTTGGGTAGCCAGGGAATTAATATTACTTTCATGGGAAATTAATACCGGATCAATAATGAAAACCAATTTTGTTCTTGCATTTCTTATGATCACCGGGGCTTCATCTTTACCGGCACAGGATAATCAAATTGTGCTATACCCCGATTCTGCCAGGCATGAAATAAGCAGGCATATCTACGGACATTTTTCTGAACACCTGGGACGATGTATTTATGGCGGTTTCTGGGTTGGCGAGGACTCAGAGATACCAAACACAGGCAGGATAAGAACAGATGTAGTTGAAGCATTGAAGGAAATTGCCATTCCAAACCTTCGCTGGCCGGGAGGCTGTTTTGCTGATGAATACCACTGGATGGATGGTATTGGTCCCCGGGACAAAAGACCCACCATGATCAATACCCACTGGGGCGGTGTGACAGAGGATAACAGTTTCGGGACGCATGAATTCCTTGAACTATGCAGTCTGCTGGACTGTGAACCGGTCATATGCGGGAATATGGGGAGCGGAACGGTGCGGGAAATGTCGCAATGGGTGGAATACCTGAATTCTGATAATATAAGTCCGATGACGAACCTCAGGAGGGAAAACGGTCAGGAGCAAGCTTTTGGCGTAAAATACTGGGGTGTCGGGAATGAGAACTGGGGCTGCGGAGGAAGGATGACGGCCGAATATTACGCCAACGAACTTCGTCGGTATTCCGTTTATTGCAAGAACTATGGTGAGAACAAGCTTTACAGGGTGGCCTGCGGTCCGTATGATGAAAACTACCATTGGACCGAAACTCTCATGAAGGATGCACAGACCCGGAATTCCTTCCAGGGCTTATCCCTGCATTATTATACTGTTCGCGGTGACTGGTCCAGCAAGGGATCTGCAACTGACTTCAGTGAAGCAGACTGGTTTACCACAATGCAAAAAACACTGAAGATGGATGAATTCATCCAGAAACATTCGGAGATCATGGACAAATACGATCCTGAAAAGACAAAGGGGCTGATCGTAGATGAATGGGGTAACTGGCACGATGTAGAACCCGGTACAAATCCAGGATTCCTTTACCAGCAGAATACCTTGAGGGATGCTCTGGTGGCGGCAGTCAACCTGAATATTTTTAACAACCATTGTGACCGGGTAAAGATGGCCAACATAGCTCAGACCGTCAATGTCCTGCAGAGTGTGATATTAACAGAAGGGGAACAGATAGTAAGAACCCCCACCTATTATGTGTTCAAAATGTACATGGTCCACCACGACGCCACCCTTGTACCTTACAGGATCAGTTCAGAAGATTATTCCGTGGATGATCAATCCATTCCGGCCATTCATGTTTCCTGTTCAAAAGGTGAATACGGAAAGATGCATCTCACCATGGCAAACCTGAACCCGAATATTGGTACAAACATGGAATGTATCGTGGAGGGGATGGAATCAATTAAGGTCACCAGCGTCGAAATTATTACTGCGGGAAGTATGAATGCCTTCAATGATTTTGGCAAAAACGAGGCTGTCAATATCAGGTCATTCGATGATGTATTCGTAAAAGAAAATACGCTGACAATCAATATGCCCCCAAGATCAATCATTCAGATAACCATGCAATGATGAGGGGAATTGCCGGCACTGGGCTGCTATTTGTTCTTTAGTTTTTCGATGACCTGGCGCGTGTTCGCTATCCTTGACCTCAATCCTTTTCTGTACCAGTATGCACGGTACTCCAGATTATCATGGGGAGATTCGAGTTCGGCCTCCAGTTCATCCAGGTATTTCTCATTCAACTCCAGGTAACTGGCAGAGGTTTCCGGATTAAGGAAGCCATTGCCATTGATGCTTACGTAAACGGGGGTGGTGTGGGCGGCCTGGTTAAGACCCGCATAACACCTTGCGGCAATCCATACTCCCTGATCCACAGGAAGATCCATCTGGATGGACAGATGATCGGCAGACTGGCCGGCATCATCAGGAGTGGCAGATCCTATCACCTCCCCATGGGCAATAATCTCGAGCCTGGATAAGGGTACCTGCCCTTTATGACCATATCCCTGTGCTTTGATGGACAGGGTGGAGGATTCCTGGAGTTCAACCGCGTCACCGGGAATCTGGTCGTTGACTGTGAAGGTTATCATGGGTCCGGAAGAAACGAAAGTATGACCGGCTTTCACTTCCTGTTTCCATAGATCATAGCTGAATTCTTTACCCAGGTGTGTATAGAATCTCACATTTCCTATCCTTGCGTTCCACATTGGACCGTCCACACCGAATCTGGGACCAATTCCGCACCAGGGGAAATCTGATCCAGCCGTTGCGGTGATTTTGTAACCAAGGTCAAGGAAATGGTAATAATGCCTCACCAGCAGGGGACCGCCATCCACACAAAATTGCAGGATCTCAAGGAAGTCCACCTTGTTATCCAGTATATCCATGGTCATTCCACGGTATCCATGGAACGACTCTCCCTGGTGAGCATAGCCTGTAATGCCATTCAGTTCATGGATGCGGTCTAATAGTTTATCATAATAGTAATAATCATCGCGGTAGCGGACAAACTCATCTGCCATCAGGGCTATGGTGTGGCCCACCTGGTGTGTTCTCGGTTCTTCCTGGCCGGGAGACAAAACCCGGTCCTGCTCGGAATACACACCTTCATCACCGAAAGCAAACTGGCCGAAATAAATATTCCGGAAATCACCCATTTGCAGCAATGCTCCGACATGGATATCTTCTGCTGCTATCCATTTAAGAATGTATGGGTTTTCTCTCGGTGACCTCCTGATATGGATATGCTCATCACCGGAATACCATCCAGAATCTGCCATATGTATCCATCTTTCCATGGTAAAGACCAGTTTTAGTCCAACTTCATCCATCTGAATCTGATGTACCTGGTCGAGGTATTCCACTCCCTTGGACAGGGTCAGAAAATAATCTCCAGGCTCGAGTGCAAGCGAAAATTCCCCATCTACATAACATGAACTGTCAGGCTGGTAACCATAACCTTCGGGACTGTCATTTCTTCCGTACATAACGGATATGGCCTCAGGGGGTAAGCCGGCCGTGCTGCCATCTTCCTTTGTGACATGAACCCTGACCGGGGTTGGCTGTTGTGTTTCTTCATCCAGGATAGTAACATGCAAAAGTGCTTTCTCGGCCTGGCCAAGGCATTGATCTACAGAAAGCTGTAAGATACCTGAAAGAATAAGGAGCAGGATAAACCGGGTGCGTAGTGTCATGGCTTTGATTATAAATTTCCCTAAATTTACTCAAGGAAATCCATAAAATACAGATATTTACTTAGTGACTGAAATCATTGTTGATTCCGGATGATCGGTGTTCTTTGGATGGTTTAATAATAATTTTCTCCGAATCAACAATCCAGTAGCAAAAGCTATGAGTGGTGGGAAAAATAAAATAAACGCAACAAACCAGCTCGAAGGCCATTCAGCATCAAACATGATCAATAAAAAAAGCCATAGCAAGCCAAGGATGACCCCAAACAATCCTGGTAATTGTAGCAGCCAGAATGCTCCTTTTCGCCTTTTGAAGCCAAAAACCAATCCGAATAAAGCCAGTAGGATTTGAATGGAGAGATAGCCGTAACCAATTACGATAATGGCAAACCATGCAATGGTGCTATGCGTATTAACTCCCCCCTGCCATCCTCCGGGATCATCTGTAATGGTAAAGAATGCGTTAACGGCTGCAGGTAGATAACTGATGCCCAACAATATGCTGATTAATAGAATGATCCTAAATAATGCTTTCATAATTGTTCGGTTTTTCTTTGAGCAAATTCTATGGCCGGGATCACTATGTATTCTCGAGCCCATTGTTTTCGATGTTCCTTTTGCTTAATATAAAATGCTGCGAATGGTCCAAATCGCTCGTATACAAAAATAAATACCCTGCCTGGCAGGTGCCTGCGTAGCTTATTATCCCTGAAATTACGTAAAAGTTTAATTTCATCATTGTGTGTGGTTCCGTATACAGCCGTTGCAATAAAGCAATCCAGCTCTGAAATGGTTTCTGATTCATCGGGAATCTTTTGACCGGTTCTGTGCTCTTCTCTTTTTTGAATAACACGCCAGTCATCTGCCAACAAGTCAATATCCCTGGTTTCATCATTGATTTTGTTTTCCGGATCGCCATTTTGAAACCATTTATTTGTACGGGCCTCAGAACCATCCAATACACCACCATACCATGGGTCTACAATTAGTGCATCTCCCCAGGTGCTGGGTTCATTGGTACTGGCTGTTGGAGGCAAATTCCACACACAAAAGCTGTGATCTTTAGTTCTAAGTACCCGCACATTTTCTTTCACCCCGGCTTTTTTCAAGACATAGTAAACCACGGCAGAGTTTTCCCCACAATTTCCATATTGTCGACTCCAGGCAGCATTGGCAACATCAAAATATTCACCGCTGTTAGAGGGATCATTCCTGAGCCAATGAACCTGGAAAGATGCCCAAATTGGCCTTGTTAAAGCTTCAGAATTATTAGAACAGGTTATTCTATTATCAACTACATTTGTAAGCCATTCGGCAATCTTCCGTTTATCTGTTCCACTTTCATACATCTCTTTTGTTTTACTGATTACCTGGCCTAGAGATGAATTCTTATCAACTTTCGCTGCGTTTGACTTTTTAACAGGAACTACATTGAGCAAGATTAATATTGTCAAAGCCAGACTTATTCTTAATTCCATAATGATTAATTTTTCTTTTAATTTATGCTGTTTATTTTGATAATGCAATTGTCTATGGATTTTTTTCTGCCCGTTCAAAATTCCATACAGGTTCTTCCCCCAGCAGATGTTCTGATAAATTCCTGTCCGTATCAGTTATATAGCTTGCAAGAAAACGTTTAATTAACTCAAGTTGCTATTTATAAAATTGTTCTTGTTAATGCATAACTGAAAATAAATATCACGATTAATTGCTGTCTTCATTCTCGTTTGTTATCAAC
>SDBT01003119.1_pt1 | contig 28824 bp, 37 predicted proteins | sample 2277101 | NCBI WGS metagenome assembly SDBT01 (sample SAMN10404973, study PRJNA504765) | marine sediment metagenome | isolation source: marine sediment core GS10_PC15, 103 cmbsf | place: Arctic Ocean: Southern Knipovich Ridge | collected 2010
GCAGTATAGTAGTTGCCATATCTATGCACAGAAAGCTGATTACCAACTATTGTAGCCTTACCAGCTTGAGAAGGAATTCGGATAGCATCATAGTCTACCATAAAATTATCCACTGTCCTAAGCTCTTCTGAATTAATTAGGTCTTGCAGGATGGTAGGTTCTGATCCTTCGCAATTCAACTTCATCACAATAAAATCTGATGAGTCCAGGTTCTCTATAAACCATGATGAAGCTTTAAGAAATTGACCCATAATCGGAGGCTCTGTGTTCGATTCTGGATCATCTGCAAAAACAGAGGCACCCAATGTTGACTGGCTATAGATTTCTCGCTTGCAAGATTTGTCAAAAAGCCCAAACTGACAAACAGTTACCCGGTCAACGGGAAAGGGTTTTTCCTCATAGGGTCCATGAGGTTCAGATGCCACAGACATTCGACCATGACCCAACATATTATAGTTCTTGGGCACCGGATCGAAGCAGTAAATTTTGTCAAAATCATAGACCAAAGCAGCCTCTAAAGACTGCCCGGTGTTGGCACCAACATCAAGGAATATTTTTTTCATATTGAATAATCGCCTGCTTATGAGTCCAGGGGGTTACCTGGATCAAAGTAGCTTCCGGAGTCTCAGACAGCCAACGGTCAGTGTCCCGCTTCACCGGCAAGCTCCGGTCTAGGGTGTGCCCGGGGAAAACTCGTTGAGCGTCACCGCCATAGATCTCGTAATCGTCCACTATGATGATAGACTTGTCGGCCAGATATCCCTCAAAGTTTTTCAAACCTTCATAGGTATGCCCACTATCATGATTGCCGTCGTACAGAAACAGCCCGATCTTAGGTAGTTGACCGCGAAACTGCTCGCAATACATACGATAAAAAGTGATACGGTCTTCTATACCATACTCATTAATTGTTTTATTCCAAGATCGTAAGATTTCTTCTGGTTCCGAATGCTCAGAACCAAAAGGATCAAACACTTGGGCCAGACGATCATTGTCATACAGAGCCCCCACTAAACTTCGGCCACCAAAAGTGCCGATCTCTAGATACTCTTCCTCGGGATCCATACACTTGACCCCGAAGTTTAGTAGGTTCATTAGGCCCACGGCCGCCCAACCACCAATATTTTCTAACAGCTCTTCTGTTACTGGTCCATACGTCTCTTCACCAGTCAGATATGCTTTAAACTTGTTTACGTTCATATTTAGACCAAGAATCCTTACTGAAGTATCCGCCAAACGCAACACGATTACGACGCTTGAACCACAGGAAAAACGGACCATTAACATTCATTACTGGTTTACTTACAAAATCTACCATAAAATCGCTGATCCCTAGCTCTATCGCGGCAGCAGACTCAATCTTCCCACCCTTACATCCCATTTCAAATTTGTCTTGTTGTAACGCTTGTTCCAAAACAGCTACAGCATTATCGCCATTCAGGTGTTTATGAGATTCAATCGTAATAGAGATTTTCAAAAGCTCTTTACAATCTTTTTCTATGTTACATTTTACTTCAGGAAAAGATACCTTATCATACACCCCGTCCAGAGGAGTTAAGAAACGATCAAGATTCACAATGTATTTCCACCCATCAAGAAACTCATCTGGAGCTTTAGTGATATAAACTTGGTCTCCAGCTTTAGTAGAAATACATGCTACCGGATGATCATGGATAATCGATCGGTAATAATGAACATACTCATTAATACTGACTCCATTAAAAAATTCATCTAATTTTTCAGCTTCATGCGGATCTTCCCTAATGAAGACGCAAGAACCCTCTTGTGTCCATTCAAAAACCAGCTTCAGGATCGACGCAATACCTATGCTTTGTGGAGTTACAAAAGGTCCAAGTTTAATATCAAAACCGTGTGCTTCCAAAAAGTTATGAATCGCCTTTGGATTAGTTGCTGCGATCGAATCAATACAATCGTCAAAATCAGCCAAATACGACTTGGCAGGATAATACTGGTCCAGCCATTGTCGTTGTTCCGCAGTTTCCGCCTGCCATGTCCCAATAGATCGGAGAACTTGTTCCCCTTTATTAATAGCATGATACATCGGTAACGGACTATAAATTTCACTTGGTCGCATTCTGGCTCCTAACCCAATCATCTGCCTCTGGCAGATTATTGAAATCCCTGAATTCCTGAGCGTGCTTTAGTGCTCCACTAGAATCAAAATGGTGCGGAAAGAACTCCGAGATAGCCGCGTAAGTCTCCCAATTGTTTCTAGCCTTGTCTCGGTTCTCAATCGAATCATCCCGCTTCATATAAATGGTAAGCGGTGGACCCAAAACCACTCCGTCATATCCTAATGACATAAAGTACAGCCACAACCAATAGTCGAAAGCTGACTTGTATTGTTTGGCCCGGGTAAACATCAATTCCCAGTCAAGCTTATTCCTAAATGCCTGATCGTTACGCCAACAAACCTGGGGGCCAGCCCAACATTCCCGGCTCATTACCTCCCGATTAAACGGAGGCTTTGACCCAATACTAATCTGCTGACCTTGTTCATCAATAACTTGCAGCCCACCATATAGAAAACATTCATCGTCCCCAAAGGTCTGGGCATAACGGTAAAACTCTTCCGTAAACTTGGGCATATGCATATCGTCTGCATTGGAATTACAAACGAATTCACCCTGTGCATGCATCCAGCCATTCAACCAAGCAACACCATACGTCCCATAGTCTGGAGTTTCTACGATAGACACTCGGCTATCAATGTGCTGCCATTTTTGGGCAACGGCCAGATCATAGGACGGGGACGAAGGATTGATTACGACGATCTCAAAATCAGGATCGGTCTGATTATTTAGGAGATCGTCTAAATGAATTTCTAGGAAATGAGCGGTGTCGTAAGTCGAGACCAAGTAAGAAATTTTCATGTATACAGTCCGTGCTTTTCAATATATGCCTTAATGGCCGGGGGCAGATAAACCACGTCACCTTGACGTATATTTTCACTACGGGCAGGAGGAGTTTTGATCGTATCCAAAATAGCCCACTTTAGCTTCGCCAAAGTGGTATTCTGTTCTACTTGGATATCTTCTCGTATTACAACCTGAAAATCGAACGGACAATCGTCTCCGAACATTGCGTCACCCTGAGCTGTGCATTCGTTCATAACATCCGAACTAATTCTATAGCCAAAATTCTTAGTGGGGCAGTAGGAACGCAACAACGCCGCCTTTTCGAGACAGCTTTTAGTATGAGTCAGCATGACAGGACGATTATGTAGATCCCACATATTGATACGATGAATAAGGTCTTCGTGAGGAATCCTGCCTTTGAAATAATGCTCAACTGTAATTTCTGGCAAGGCCCCATCTGACATGAGGTAATGTGCAATATGAGGAGGATTAAAAGAACCGGGATAGATTACACGTTGAGTTTCTAAAAACTCAGTAACATCCATAGGAGCCCCGGCAACAAAGATCATGGCATTGTTTTTATGAACAAGCTGAATCCATTCGCTCATTCCAATATCAGGCCCATGTAAAATATCCACACAATGATTCTCGGGAATTATATCTAAGTAATCTGCCCAGCACACATTATTCTGAACCCCATACTGAAACCATGCTAAGGTTTGCTGGCTAACGCCAGCTCCACTACGTTTACCCATATGGATATAATAACCACGACCTAAATCCCAGTCGATATATTCGTCGGTATGCTTAGCTATCATAGGACTCCGACCTGCGTAAAGATATCGGTTAGACGACTCTTGTAAGAATGATCCTTGAGCATTCGTGCATGACCAGCCTTAGCAATCGCTTCCCGCTCGTCCTCATGCTCAAGGTAATACTTGATCTTCTCTACCATCTGCTGAATAGTTTCAACAACCACAATTTCCTTGTCTCTTTCAAAATACTCCTCTATATTGTCGGCCGGGGTAGAGATTTGAAACTGGCCAGCCTGAGGAATATCGAAATGCCGCCCCTTAAGTTGTGGCATAGTACCGACTTGTGAAGGATTTGAGAAATTCAAACAAATCTTCGATTTATGGAAAACGTCAATCATGTCTCCACAACTCAGTAATTCATTATTAATGTTTGGAAAGCCTTCCCAAAACTCACCAAAAAGATGAACGTCGATGCCCGAATATCTCAGGAACCGCACCCAATATTCACGGTCACCGTGCTTCTGTCCTAGGAAGCTGGTATCGTAAACCTTCTTCACCCCGGTTCCCGGCGTATAAATCGGAGAGCCGCCCCACTGAGACTTGATCACATTCATTCCGTGCTTCTTGTACCACGGAACAGTCGCACTATGTGTAGTAACAAAATGACTGACCCGGTCTTTACGGGACAGAATCCAATCTTGAAATCTCCAGGATGCATCGCAATCAAACTGAATTATAGGGACATCGGATTGTAAAGCAATCCGGGCAGCCTCAATAGGTAAATCCCATTGATCATTGAAAGCAACATGAAAAATAGCGTCATATTGTCCTGGAATCAGATGAACAAGAAGCTGTTGTTCTTGTTTATCTGGATAATAATAGTCTACCTCAAACATCCCATCTTCAGCACATTGCTCAAAACCAGCTTCAATATGCCGATGCTCGTAAGATGTTCCTTTGTCTTTCATTCCATAATGATATAATAAACCTACGTATAAAATGCGTTTCATAGACCCAACACCTTAGAAAAAGCGTCCAGGGCCATATCTTTACAGTCAAAAGCCCAATTTATTTTATCAACTTCGTCCCGCATAACCCAATGATATTCATCACACTCTTCATTAAGGGTAATATCAAGACCTTTGACACCATTTACAACAATATAATAAACAATGCCCACAGAACGATCTCCTGCGGCACGTCCTATGGCATCATATACATTTAATAGATGAAGGTGAAATAAAGAAAACTTAAGACCTATTTCTTCTAGATTTTCTCGAATAGCACATTCTTTTAATAGTTCATCTGGCTCTAAATTGCCGCCCGGAAAAGAATATTTTTCAGGTTCTAGGTCTACTTTAGCAGACCGTCTGATAGCTAAAATAGAGTTAGAGTGACTGTCACAAATAACAATATCGGCCGTAACTTTATATCGGGGCCACTTATACGTATAAGTCATCGTAGATCCGCTCCAGTTGTTGAGTAACTTTCCAAGCGTCAAACAGTTGAATTGCCCGGGTATAATTTTTCCGCGAAACGCCATCGCGGAAATCCGGATTCTCAATGAACAAGTCTAAAATTCCAGCATAACCAGTATGGTCACCAACTTCGACCACAAATTGATCATCGCCCAGAATCTCGCTCTGTCCATTATAGAGCTGAGACGTATGAGTCACCACAGGTAATCCGTGAATCATTGCTTCTTGGATGTTGCATGGGCAGCATTCCCCATCATGACGAGCGTGGGCGTAGATATCGATTGACTGGTAGAAGAGCGATAATTCCCCACTATCATAAATCGGCTCTAGGAACCTAACATTCTTTAAATTCAAGTCTTTAGCTGTTTTTCTCCAAGCTTCACATCCATTAACTATAAAATAATAAACATCAACAGAATCTCTTTCAATTAGCTGAAATGCCTTGAGGCTAATTGGATCAAAGTTATCTGGACGCCCCACACGCCCTAGAACGATCGCGTCCATAGGTAGACCATGTTTCTTGCGGAATTCCTTCTTAAGATCTATATTCCTAAGATACGGAGCTTCAACTGGATTGTAGAGCACTGGTCCATATCGACCACCACTAGACATTGCACGATTACGAATAAACTCAGAAATATAAATATTAATATCTATATCTGGAGAAGAATCAACATAGCCAAAAATATTCGTTTCCACCAATTTACAGTTGGTGGGGAGAAGAGACTTGAAGCCGGGGAATTCTTTATAACCCGATCTATGAATATGAAAAATATCTGGTTGAATTTCGGCCAATACACGATCTAAATTATGTTCCTTGGGCCAATAAGGCGGCTGAGGATTTTTGGCATGCTCATGAAAATAAGGGATTACGTGATCTTTGCCAAGAATTTCCTCCACGGCGTCAACACGACAATTGGCGGCGTCCGGAACTCTGTAAACCAAAAATGGTTCATAATTACCTAGCTCTTTTAAATATTGACAAAGCAGTTGGTTTGTGCGGTCACTGCCACTTAGGCCACAAGTTTTACTATAACCAACAACCTTAAGTTTTTTCATATTTTTTCCTTTGTAGCCGTTTACAGATTACACATTGTCGACCACCAGTCGATGGAATAATATAGGTGTTTTCTTTTGTAAAAGCATGACCACGATTACAGTGAGTTTTGTCTTTATTATCTATATTGCCTTTATATTTTCTAATTCTTCGACGCCAAACTTTATAGCATATTTTACATTCTCTAGCACCCTTATGATTAATTCTAGTATTTTCTTGATTATAAGGATGTCCATGGGGGCAATGAGTCACTCGGCTAGCAATCGCAGTACAGCCTATGCCTCGTAATATGTTTTCTTTATGAGTGACAGCTTCAAGGTGATCAGGATTAATACAATGACGCATTCTACATAAATGATCAATTGTTAAATTTGTTGGGATGGCCCCAAATGTAATTTCATAAATATATCTGTGACCCATAATTATTTTGCCATTAAACCAAAATCTAGCATAACCATCTTGATTCAAGCTTCCTATCCATAGCCAACATTCGGTTGGGTATTTATTATTTTCGCCAAAAATATTGCTATGTTTATTAACCTTATTCCAAAATCTTGAAATTTCATTAATAGATGAAATACCTAAAAAAGATGCTCTGTAAGATATACTCGGAATAGATCTGCTTAAAACAGAAGCAATGTGTTTTCTATCATGCTGGGACCATAATTTAATTAAAAGTTTATCATCTTGATGAGTCCAGCGTTTTCCAGAAAATTTCATAAAATTTCTCTATAAATCCTTTCCAACTTTTCGATTACAACAGGAGTATGGTAATTACTCATCGCACGAGTATAACTCATTCGGCCCATTCGCTTACGTAAATCGGGATTATTAATCAGTGCTTCAACAGCTTCCATGTAGACCACGGAATCATGTTTTGTTACGAATCCCGTCATCTTATCCACAACCAGCTCTGTCTGCGATTGGAATACGCCCATCCCAGGATGGGACGGTACAGCAATATGAGTTACCACAGGCTTACTATGAATCATTGCTTCCGCAATATTACAGCCAAATGTTTCGCCGTCTGCCCTGGCATGACAATAAATATCAACAGTATTATAGAACTTACTGAGAGTCATCGGATCCACAGTCGGTTCCACTATCGTATGAGGAACACCCCTAAGCTTAAGTTCTGCCGTCATAGCAGGAGGAGGAGCCATCACCAAAAAATGGATCGGATAGCCAGCTTCCCTGAGACGATATGCGGCCACAACGTTAATGTTGTCATAGATTCCGTCGTCAGGTCTCCCGCACCTACCAAGCACGATGGCATTATCAGGAAGACCAAGGTCCATTTTTTGGTTGGTCATTGGTGCATCAACAGGATTATTTAGGTAATCAAATCTAGGCGGGATACCAGAATCATTAACATTAAATTCTCTTCCTAGTACATGCTTAAATAACCAATGACTCATAAATAAAGTCTTGCTTACTAAAGGAGAAACATCTATAGAACCAAACACATTAGTTTCAACAAACCTAGGTACGTTAAAATTAACCCCAGGTTGAGGAAATTCCTTATAGCCAGATCTGTATACATGAAAAATTTGAGGGCCTAAAGATGCCACCTTCTCGCGAAAATCTTGATTGCTACTGACCTGAATAAGATCGCCGCCAAAAATTCCTTGGAACTCTTCTAGTCGCTCGCCCGGATTCTTATAGAAAAAGAAGGTCTCGAACTCGGCCTTGTTGACACTACGAGCAAAAATCATCGCAGTCTTATCGGTGCCACCAAGACCTAGTGTAGATAAATAGTGTGCTACTCTAATTGACACTGATCTTTCCTTTTATAGCTTCCCCAACTTCAGTAAGCGTCTTATAATAGAATTCCTCTAAACATTCCTTATAATAAATAGGAGTAGGAGCTGGGAGCATGGCCCTATCACCGATAATAAGTGTCGACTGTATTGGAATAAAGTTCCCACTGGCTACCTGTAACATAACCAATATGTAACCATTTTTAATAGCACGTACACCAAAAGTCTTCATAGATTCATCCTTTCAGTTGCTTACGTAATTTAGCGTTTTCGTCTTCTAGGCATTTGAATCTAACTTCCAGATTGCGTACATCAGCATCGTCCATGGTTGAAAGCCGTTCGCCCTTAGGGCCACGCCTAAAATCAACTCCCTCTCGTCCGGACATGCCACTAATAATCCTGTTATTGGCTTCTGCACTATACGCTTTAAGGGCATCACTCAGGTCTTTTCTATGGCCTGGAATATCTAGTATAGTCTGTTCGAGCTGTACGCATCGCTGTTCCGCACGCTGGCATCTATCCTGAACTTCGGATAGTTCCGTAGTCATCCTAGAAACTTCACCTTGCAAAAAAGCAGTCTGGTTTTCGTCTTTGCTCATAATACCATTCCATTGTGATACATATCCATATAAGGTTCGGCCATTCCATTCATACATAAATAGATATTGCCGTAAGGCTGATTACAACAATCTGCCTTATAAAGAGGATGATCAACCCAGCGACCAAACTCTTTCTCTTTTAGTTTCTCGTCTACGTGATTAAACATCGGGTGAGCTTTCATAACCTCTGGATGCATATCAAGAGGGATGGTTAGAATCCTATCAGACCCCTCGGTATAGTTCAAAAACTCATTACTCTTACGCTCAAACTCTTGGCTAGCCTGACCAAGCTGCTTTAGTTCTTTTTGATAATACTCAGTCTTCGCTTCCATTACACCCTTCATGTTGGTTCGGGCATATCCATAATGGAACACATAAAAACGATTGAGCATGACCCTACGGGCCTGATACTCAGGAGTGAAGTAGGTACATTTACCTTCACCGTCAGTGACGATGGGGTGAGAGTTGTACTTCATACCCCGTTGTTTCTGGAACACTCGTTGGTGCTGCGGTTGCCAATCAGCAGCCGGGGCGGCAATATGTTGAAAGTCTTTGTAGAAGTGAAGAAACAACGGGACGAATTCACACGCATAAGGATTCAGATCAATAGCCTGACGCAACCTAATGATATCATCGGGTTGATAAATTTCGTCAGCATCATTGATAATCAACCACTCTCCATCAGTTGCCATATCCAAAAAAGATTGTTTGATCTCTTCTAGGTTTCGCCAAGGTCTCTTGATCTTGTAGAAAGTAATCTTCTTCTCTTCGTCATGTTCTGCAATAAATTTATCAATAAGCTCAATCGTATTATCAGTTGAATGACCGTCAGGAGTAGAGTTAGGCCGATTCTCCACCGCTCCCTCAATCACTACAATACGATCTACTTGATCATAGATCGAAGATAATACAATAGGTACAAACTCAGCTTCGTTGCACATTTGCAAACACTGCACGAATTTGGGCGGATTATTCACCCTATCGGCAATAGCTGCCATTTGAGGCACAACCATTTAATTGCTCCATTTTCTAGATTTTACAGGTAACCCCATTGACTGAATGATAGACATGATACGCTCAGCTCTTTTACCACTAATAACATATTGAAAACAATTACTTTTCCTTTTGAATGGCATGGCAGCCTTCTTTTTGGGAGAAGGAGCATAACAATCGAAGAAACCAGCAATCCAATTGAGCATCGCTTGAGTCCCTTGACATCCAATAGTTAGTTTATCACGAGTCAATGTAATCCAACCATCACCATCAATATAACCAGCAATAAAACTGAATGCATCATTTCCTAATAAATGCACTGGCGGTTTTAAAGTTAAGGTTTTTAGAGTTGTAATATTAAACATTCTTTCTAAATCTTCTCGCATTGCGATCGAATGAATAACAACAACACGCATATTATTGCAAGCATCTCGAACAGGACCAGTAAATCCAATATCTCGCTTAAATCCCTCTAAAAATATTATATCTTTTTTATTTTGAGACAATTGAATAGCCTGTCTAGTTGTACCAAATGGACGACCCATTAAAGCGTTACCTCTTTTGCTCCCTTAGCATTAGCCGCGAATTCAACTGTACCAAACCGTTTCCAGGATTCATATGCCGCCCTGATTTGTGTAACAACCTGTTCAGAAATATTCTCATAATGGAAACGATCAATCATTTCGGCAGCAGCTTTCTTAGTCTCCTGAACCTTAGCCCACTCTTCGGTATTATGTTCGTTTAGTCCACCAGCCTTATCCATAGTATTGAGTAGGTGGAACGACTTCATCAAGTGAGCCATCTCAATAGTACAAGGCTCATACCATTGCTCAATACCAGTATAAAGCGACGGATCCGGGTGATCCTGTCCAAAAACATGTATCGGCATTGCATTGTACACAAGTGCATTTTTGGGGGACACCCAATCAGCCATCCCACCACGAGCATGAGAAATTAGGATAGAGCCATGACCCAACGCATCAAATCCCGGAATACACCAACCTTCTCCGCGAGAAGAGCAAACGTAAGCGTCTCCAAACTTATGTAACCCAGCAATCTCTTCGTCAGACATCGTGGTTAAGATCGGCAAAATCGGTGGGTACTTACTAATAGGAATTCTAACACCCCTTCGCATCTTTTCAATAAACTGATTAACCTGCATCTTTTCATGTTCAGGATTACGACTATACATGTTTACGTAAATCTTAAGCACAAGCAATACTTCATCCGGCGTATCAGCGAACGCAGCATAATAGGAACGAATCAGTGCATCAACACCCTTTTTCGCTGAAAGCTGACAGATGTTGTAGAAGATAGTACGGTCTCCCACCGGCTTCACTGGCTTATACGGTTCTGCTCCCTTGTCATAGACGGTCTTGTCACACGGGGCCGGAATCACCAAGACAGGCGGCTTGCATCCAAAATTCATAAGCATTTGTGCATTTTCCTTACACGGAACCATCACAAAATCGAATTGATTAATCTTTTCAAACCACGTAGGCGGAAGACGATCTGTTTCCCAGAAGAAATAAAGCCCATTCATTAGCCCGGGCTTAGGGACCGCTTCTACATTAGGTGTGGTGTTTTGAATCAGGACTTCAATATCGCTAGTGATCGGCTTCCGTAATGCTTCGCTCAAGTCAGCATCAATTGCAATAGCCTGACCTTCGTCTAATTTATCATAATTAAGAGCACGGGCGGCTACATCTAAACCCCCGTGGATTAGGGTTTTAAAGAAGACCCTTCCAAAAGATCCATATCCGCTGAAGTCTCTAAGAGGGCTTGTGAATAATACCTTCATATCCCATATACCTTAAGGCTCTGTCCAAAAAGATAGTCCGATTCTGGGTGGGCAAACAAACATTACATCTGTCACACAAAACCCCAAAATCACATGATTCCCATATTGCTACATTTTTCTTACTAAAAACTTTATTTTGAACCCATTGTCTGGGTGGTTTCTGAATTACTTCAGCACCCTCGTGTCTATGATCAAAACAAACACGATTTTTATGATCTCCACGAGTATCCCAATCTAATACTTTGTCACAAATTTGACATTGGGGATACTCCCCATGTTTTTCTTTAAAATAATTTAACCATTCGACACGATAATAGAGCCTGTATTCTTTTTCATATTGATCACGTTTAACTTTATTATCTTGCCGCCATTTCTTACCATGCTTCTTCCAATAATCTGGATTTTCTTTTTTAAATTTAATCTGATATTCTTTATAACAAATCGGGCATCTTTTATTTAGGGGTTTCTTGTGCCCCTTCTGACAAATCTTCGTGCTTCTTTTCACTGTCCCGTCTCTTTTGATTAGAAATTAATTTATTTTCACGACCACTGATAAAATCGATCATCTCTAAAGTAACCAACACAGAGGGGCCTGTTAGTTCACGAATCGTATCTTGGTCCATATCTTCAGTAAATTCAATACGGTTTGCGTGACAACACTTAACTTCCTTTAGTGCCTCCCCAAGCTTCTCCTCAAACACTTCGGATTTACCTTCAAACGTAAAACAAAGAAAGGTCTTCATTTCTTACCCTCTCGTCTAGAGATCATTACCGGCCCCACACGCCAAGTTTTATATGTACATTTGGGATAATGCGGAATGTCAAGTTTAATAATTACACCCCACTCAACCCTTTTCCACAAACTCATCCAACCCCACTCCCATTCAAAATACCAATTATTAATGATGTGCATTTTAGATCCAGCCTCCACCATCTTCAGCTCCACCTTCAACGGTATATTTGTCTCCGGTTACCTCGGCTGCTTCTGCTCTAATTTTCTGTCTAGTGTTCTCAGAGTTAACTTGCTTAGAGGCTTCTTGAACAAAGAAATCATAGAGCTGCTCTCTGGTGCCGCCCTGCTTTAGCTGCAACAACCAATGCTTAGCTCCCGCATCGTCAACGGTCGGATACTTCAAGATGTTCAGATAGAGCCATTCGATAAACGTTTCATCGTCAGTACTATTATCAGGAATAGTATCTGGGTTAGGCTCCGCTTTAACAATAATCGGAGTATCCCAAGTTTGGGAACGATCCTTAATCTTAATGCGGTCTAGAACAAAGTCCCACTGCTTCCAAAGTTCCTCCCAGTCATAATTAATTTCTACACACTCACGAGCCTCTTCTGACATTTTCTTAATCCTCTCAGGATTAGTAATAATGTCTCTCATCTTCAATGCAAGATCGTCAACATCGGGCAGGGCTCGCTTGCACGAAGTATCACCTTCATAGTAATACCGACCAACCTTAATAACGTCTCCACCCTTATGGCAAGTATAATTCTCTGGGGTGATATCAATCTTCTTGAAATGCTCATAGTCATCTGGGAAACGACCCTTCTCACGCATTGCTGTGTAGTCCATTACAAGACTAGGAACACCGCAAGCCTTAGCTTCTTGAATCGGCATGCCGTCACCCTCACAGATGGAGCACTGCACGTACAGATCCATGAGATTAAAGATCTCGGCCATTTCTTCGCGAGTAAAACCTTCACCAGTAGTCGGACCTGAAGCAGTATTGTTTCCACAATGAGGACAAGGCAGGAGAGCTAAGTTAAATTTGCCAACCTTTTGTACCGGCCTCAAATGCAAATTCATAGCATAGCCGATAGAATTCTTACGGCATGCGGGGTTGTGACACATTAAGGTTTGGAGAACGTCGTTCTTCAGGCCTTTGTGGTGATAATCCATCCATTCATATGAATGTAACCTCATAATATGACGAGGATAATCAAAAGAAGTAATATTGTCTGGGTAAATTGAATGAATAAGTAGTGCTGCCTTATCCACTGCATGCTCACCTTTGAATACATTCTTCATGTGTGCGAATGCATCAATCAGATCAGGATAAAGCTTTCTGCCTTGGTTCCGCATAACCGTTCCGATAATCGGAAGCTTGTGACTAAGGCCAAACTTATCCCGATTGTCCCCGTGAGGCAGCAGACGGAAAGTCTTAAGGTCTACGCCCGGACGCATGGCTTTTGGGAAAATACGCATTTTCGGACTTTGACGCTTAAGAGCATGAATTCCGTAATCAGAATAGGCCAGAATCATATCGGCCGCTTCGTAGTCCTTGATCCATTCTTCACGCTGCGGTTCTGCATCAACTGTAGGCATCCATACTACTTTCATCCATGGACGGAAGGGACTACGTAACTGCCATGATAGCATCCAGTTATCACGTATATCGATGCAAATGTCAGGTTTAAACTCCGCACACACCTTATCAAAAATATTCGCCCCAAACTGATTAATACACTGGCCGTTATCTCCAGGATGGGTAGAAGGTTGGTTAAAGGTGGCCGCCTCTGCTTCTGTGGTAGGCTGTACCCCGTAAAACTTCCAGCGACCCTTGATAAAAGACTTGATCCCTGGAGCGTTACGGTCGGCATAGGATCCAATCTCGGCAACCTCGTATTTACCAGTTGCCAACAGGCGAGGAATTAGCTCACGGTAATATGTACTAAAGCCAGTCGAAAGAAAGCTGGCCTCACCTACAAATAAAATACGCTTCTTAGTCTTTGTCATAGTCATCGTAAATCCGCTGCTCCAGGTTACTTTTACGTAAATCACCCAAGATTAAAAGTTTTTCCACAAACCCTTCGTCAAATACCCTGTCTGTTTTGGGATTCTCTTTCTGAAGAATATTACCAATATCTACTAAGCTATTACCCTGAATCGATAGTTTCTCCACTCTGGCAGCAAGCTTATATACGTCATGCGGTAATCTGAAAAATAGATAGAACTTTTTAGCTTCCTTAAAGATCGCTCTCCTTATACACTGACGAATATAATTACGTAGACTGCGACCACTGGACACGTCAAATCGCCTGATCGCCTCAATCACAGCAATGAAGCCGATCTGCTTAAAGTCATCAATGTCAACCACCGGGGAGGCATTGTGGGCGGATCTAGCAATACTAGCTACCACCGACGCATAACGATCAACAGCTTGTTGCTCACGATCCTTCATAAGACCTTGGGTCTATAACGGTTACTTTGTTTGCCTTGACTACGTCAAGCTTCACTGGTCCGTCGCTACCCTCAAACTCTTCAGTATCCATTTCGCCGGTAATAATAATCATTCGGCCTTTAAGTGTATTGCCACCTTCTTGACAGCGAGCAAGATGCTTAGCCTGACTACCCCAAACAACAATGCGTCTATAGATCGCCTTAGTTTCCGAACCCTTACGTAAATTCATTGCTAGCGTAAACCCTGCACGAGGTGTTTTGGTCTCGTTATCCAGGTTGGAAATCTTAGCGTTAGCAGTGGCACGACCCAATAGATAAACATCGGCATAATCCATTTCGTAAAATCTCCCTACTTACGTTGTAGTGTTTTCTTCTTAGTTCGTATAGTTCTTTTTGGTTTTTCTCTATACAAAGGTATAGAGGGAATGTGGTTTAAGCCTGCTGCCGTCAACAACCAGCCCTTCTTGCCTTCTTTGTTCAGAAGAACAATAATAGCATTGTCTAACTCTTTACGGGCCTCATCATTATGAGAAGACATCATAACAATACCGTCATCAATTTCCAATTTAACCATCTGATACTCAAATATAGCCGTCATGATACCCTTTCTAAATGCTCAACTAATACTGATCCGTTCTCATCCAGTTTACCTCTAAGTTTCAGGACGTGACCAACTTGAATGAGACTGCCAGAATCAGCGTAAATATTTGGGAACACCACTATTTTATCTAGGACCGCAGTACCATCACTCCCGGTAACAAAGGCCATTTTCTGTTGTTTCTTCCGGGTCTTATGGACCTTAACCGCTTCAACATAAACGGTTAACCCAACACGAGTACCCCCATTTGTCTCGCCGTTCACAACTTCGCGGCATTTGTTATTGGATGGATAGTCGTCCGCTTCAGAGCCGCTCAGTGCAATACCCAGTAGTTCCCGCTCCCAACCTAGGTTAGTATAGATACTATCAAATAACTCACCGGATTTATATTCATTGAATAGTTCGGTAATTTTCACAACCCGGGGTTTGCTCGGTGGCCTAAACCCACGCTCCTTGAACTCAGGATGATAACGCTCAAGAGGCAGTGAAGCAACATGATGGATCACGCAAGCATTTGGAGTCTCAGCAAAGAAATGACGAACTATCTCCAACTCCTTGACAGTTAAAGAACTTACTAATTTAAATATACTAAGCATTTGAACCCGGGAGATTTCTAAATCGTCCAGGCTCCCGCTCTTAATACAACTTTCAATCACAGCCCTATTTACTTTATAGGTCTTAGCTGCCAAAATAAACGCACCAAAATCATGACGAGCATTATCTTTAGAAAACGTAACCGTCTTCAGGCAGGCTAGCAAATTCTCCATAGCCTTGGGTCCCACCTTCTTGAGAGAGGCAAGACCGTAAGCAATCTCGTTGTCTCCTACAACATCAAAATCAATGTTCCCGTGTGATAGCCGAGGCGGCACGACCCGAATATCGAATAGCTTCGCGTCATTAACGAACTTTGCCACTTCCTCATTAGGATTGGGTGCATTGGTCGCTTGCCGTAAACAAGCACAGAAAAACGGTGTAGGATTATGGGACTTAAGGCAAGCAGTGTAGACCGAAATCATTGAATACGCAAGAGCATGCGAGCGGCAGAATCCGTAGCCCGCGAACTTCTCAATAAATGCCCAAATTTCTTCGGCTTGTTCTTGAGTAATATTATCTTGCTGGTTGCTTTCGCAACCAGATACAAACTCACCTTGCCACTTAGCCATCTCTTCGGGCTTCTTTTTCCCCATTGCCTTTCGGACCATGTCAGCGTTAACTCCTGACATACCAGCAAGTTGTATGCAAATACTAATGATTTGTTCCTGATATACACAACTACCATATGTATAAGACAATAAGTCCGCTAATGCTGGATGAATATACTCGGGATTTTTACCCTTAACCTTAACATCTTTGTATTGGATAGACATTCCACTGTCCAAAGGTCCAGGTCTCAAAAGGGATGTTAAATCAGAAATCTCTTCTAATGAAGTTGGTACAGTCGCCTTAGCCCAAGTACGCCCAAGTTGACTTTCAAGTTGAAATATTCCGGCTGTACGACCCTTTTGCAATAGCTCAAAAGTAGCCCCGTCTGCTTCATCCAGGAGATCGAGAACAGAACTATAGCTACGACCAATCAGATTCAATGTATCACTAATAATATCAAGAGTAGTAAGCCCAAGAACATCTTGCTTCAATAAACTGAGTGCATCAATGGTGGCCATATCCCAAGCACAAATCATTGACTTCTTGTCAGCAGATCTACATAAAGGATAATGACCATCTGAGAACGGAAGATCCGTAATCACTACCGCAGATGCATGGGTCCCCAGCGACTTCAGGCAGCCCTCTAGCTTCTTTGCGATAGCAAACCAAGCCTTGTGCTTCTCTTCGTACTCCTGTAGCTCAGGGACCATCTCTAGGGCTTCTTCTAACGTAATAGCCACATGGTCTTCGTTCTTGAATGGAATCAAACTAGTTATAGCGTTGGCCTCTTCGAAAGGCATATCAAAAACTTTCAGTACAGACTTCAATACTGCTCTCGCCGCTAGCTTACCGAAAGTTGCAATCTGTGCTACGTTGTCCTGTCCAAACCGCTCCTTAATGTAGGCAAGAACTTCCCCGCGACGAGATCTAGCTACATCAGTATCAATATCGGGCAATCCACCACGACCCCTATTTAGGAATCTTTCAAAGAACAAACCATAACGCATCGGGTCTACATCAGTAATACCTAAGAGATACGCTACTAAACTCCCGCCCACACTACCTCGCCCCGGGCCTAGAGGAATTTCATTACGCCGAATCCAATCAATTACATCCCAAACAATAAGGAAATAATCATTGAAACCCATTTCCCCGATAACGGTCAGCTCACTCTGTACACGATCACGGTATTCTTGTTTGCCGTCAAAACCCTTTTCGCGAAATCCTTCCTCAACTAGCTCATGCAAATAACTTTCGGAAGTCTGATTTTCCGAAAGGAATGGATAACTTGGCAGTCTCCGCTTCTTTATATCAATCTCTACGTTGCATCTGTCGGCAATCTCAACCGTGATAGCCAATTCTTCTGGCCGCAAAGTAGTGGCTTCCATCCCCTCAGTTGATTTAAAATAGAACTCATCTTCATTGAACGAACTCATGCTAGACCGCAAGAATCCTTCGATGGCCTTGAGAGTTAGGTGGGCAGGAGCGTCTACCTGATTCATATAATGAACATTGTTAGTAGCTACGGTACGTAGGCCGTGCTTCTTCGCTAGCTTCCTGAGTCCATCGTTAGCTTGGTGCTCGTAAGAATATCCGTGGTCTTGAACTTCAAGGAAAATATTCTTCTCAGAAAAGATATTAAGGAATTGACGAAGAACAGTTTCCGCTCTAAAGGGAGCACTATAACTAACCTGTGCCCCATCCTCAAAATGATCGAACAACGCACTAGCAATTGGACTACCAGGGATACAGCCAGTCAGCAGGATCAAACCCTCTGAATGCTTCTCAAGCAAAGAGAAGTCAATCCGGGGCCGGTAGTGAAAATGATCCGGGTCATTAGAAATACTGACCAGCTTGATAAGATTCTGCCAACCTTTATTGTTCTCGGCCAAAAGAAGAATGTGGTCGCCTCCACGCTCTTTAGTGCATTCAGACACAAAGTTAAATTCGGCTCCCAGGATTGGCTTTACTTCAGCAGCCTTAGCCGCTTTGTAGAATTCAATAGCACCGAACAGATTGGCGTGATCCGTCAGCCCTACGGCTGGCATTCCAAATTCTTGGGCTTTCTTAACAAGATCAGAGACCTTACACATGCCATCTAAGAACGAATAAATAGAATGGTTATGTAGATGAACAAAATTAATCACTTCTTCTTCCCTCGCTTCTTCACGGGGTTCAGCTTAACATCGTGGCTTTTAATTTCAGACTCAGTAGGAACATTAGGCCGTCTGCCACCACGGTAACTAATCGTAGTAGGCTTCTTCATCACTTCACCCTGCTTCTCACCCTCGCGAGTACGCTTAAATTTGACCTGCTTCTTTAGTTTGTCATCGTACCTATACATATAATTTTGTTGCATACGTCGAGTATTTCTCTTACCAAACTCAGTCTGGTGTAATGCACCCTGTTGATCAAGCTTAGAATGCTTCGGCTCTGGACATCCTGCCTTATCCCATACGTCACCAACACGAACCGTAGTCTTGAACAGAAGAGTTGAAGGTGACGTAAGCTCAGAATCGTCCAAAGGCTTCAGTTTACAGTTGCATATCCTGGGCTTTATTGTCTTGCCACCAGACATCATAATAGCACGGCACTTAAGCTTCCCCTCGACAATCATACTAAGCACAAAGTCTTTGCCTTCAATGTTCTCAAATTGCTCATAATCACTGCCCCAGTTCACATTAACGTATCCGTTCTTAAATAAAGATAGGGCGGTAATATGACCATGCCGACAACTATATTCTTTCTTAGAAGTAAACGCACTCTCATCCGGAGGATCGCAAGTCACCATAGGCTGATTGCCATTGGTTCCTCTACAGTGTGGACAAACAGCATGACCACGCTTAAACTTCCTGTTCTGAATCGCGAACGCTTTATCGTCAAGCTCCAGAGCAATCATGTGCTCTTTTTCACATTTGTAATATCTAATCGCCATCCTTTTCATCCCATAATTGATCTACTAAACCATATTCTATAGCTTCCGCCGCATCAAAATAAAAATCCCCAGGTTTTTTACATAGGTCTAACCAAAACTTTTGTGATTTAGTAGAATGTTTTGCCATTAAAGAGGCCCATCTTCTACACATAGTTTCTAAGTGTTTCGTAGTCACCTTTAATTCTTGTACTTTTTGTTGACCTAAATCATCCCATGAGTCATGAATCATAAACCAACTATTAGGGGTTGCGTATCGCTCACCTTTCTCGCCAGCAGCAATCAATAATGGAGCTGCGGACATGCATAAGCCAGTAGCAATAGTAGTAATTGGACATTTTACTGTACGTAAAGTATCATAAATAGAAAACATACAATACTCATCGCCACCTTCGGAACAAATCCATAGTTCAATTGGTTTTTCTTGGGAAAGGCTGTCTAGATAGAGCGTGCTACGGCGAACGTACTGAGAAGACTCAAAATTAATTTCACCATCCAAAAAGATACGTCTGTTGTCTTTATCTACTCCGTAGCTGAAATATGCTTCGATCCAATCTTTTGGGATTGCTTTCTTCATTAGATATGATTCCAAGTTTTACGATGCACAATTGCCCAAACAGATCCACGAGTCAATCCGTATTTTCGCATTAATTCAGATTGTCGCATTCCATTTGCATAATCAGATCTAATCGCAAGCACCTGAGTAGAATCTATTTGTGCTCTATGATTCTTTTCGCCGTCTTGATAAGTTCCATGTAATCTACGGTCTTGTTGATTTTCAGATTTTGTACCCCAAGCTAAATTATTAACATGATTATTCAGTTTGTTGCCATCTAAATGACGCACTTCATGAAGATCGGATGGAGGCATCCCATGAAACAATTTACAAACTAATCTATGTATTACAAACATAGTATTTTTACATTGAATGCATGGCATTACAAAATAATATCCGGTTCCATTAATACCGGGGCTTAGCCACTTCTTAGTCTTCCCAGACCAAACCCTCCCATCTCTACAAACAAAATATCCCGGAGCTTTAGGTATTCCCTTAAAATCTTTTTCATCCACCAATGGAGGAAAATTCTTTGTCCCATCTTTCGGAAATGATCTAGAAACAATAAGTCTTTTAACCCCAAGCCTAAATGCTTGACGACAAATACTATTCCAAGTTCTTCCGGGCAAAACATTCAATATATCGGATTGATCTTGTACCGGATACGTATTTCTCAAAATACATTTTTCTTCATCACTCCATGTCAGCATGAAAATTACCCTTCCACTGTTCTGCACAAACCTTAACATCGCACATTACTTTACACTTCCAAAACGTAGAAGGGTCTTTTACACAACGGTTTACAAACGTTGCTTCTTGAATTTCCTTCGCTACAGCAGCAATCTCCTCGGCTGTTCTTTCGTTATCGTCAGCAGATAGTGCCAACGTAATCGGTTGAGCCCTAAAGTAATCGAATGTCAACAGAACGTTCTTATAGTGATAGCCTTTGTTGTCCGCGTCCTCCACAAAAATCTTGTGACCAGCCCAACTATATGTTCTAACCTGAATATCTGCAAGGCATTCGTCGTAATTTTGTTTCCAAACACCTGACTTGTAATCAATAATCTCAATGGTTTCAGGATCCCGCTCTATTACTAAATCCATAAAACCAATTAATTTAATACTTGCGTCAGGGATAGGTAGCTTAATACCGTATTCTGTAGCCAGAATCCTGCTATCGTCTTTGAACAGAGGATTGTATCGACGAAGCACGCCCTCCATCATCTTGATAGAGTCCTCAAAAAGCCCCTTAGGACAGCCTGTGAGAGCGTCCAAAGACTCATGACTGATACCACAGATACCATCCTCATCGTTGCGGAAACGGCAAGTGTCGCAGACAGGACGCATATTGGCGAATTCCTTCTCCTTAGCCCAGACTAACGGAGTCTCCATAACGATATCATTGCCGAAATTATCAACCGTCTCCAGCTTCCCGGCGTAGCCAGCATACAGCCGCCGCATCCAGTCCAAATCCTCCTTAGAGGCATAAGCCTCTAGTAAGTCGTGGATTAGAGTACCATGGGCAGCCCCCCAGTTGGACTTCAGTTTAAGCCCAAGTACATAATTCATATAGTACTTAAAGCGACATTGCCACCAAGTTTTAATCCTAGATGGCGAAATACTTTTTAATTTCATCGATACCCATTTCTCCAGGATCAGTCGGGAGCTGAATAATTTCAATATTCATAACATCGGAAACACTATGTTCGATCTTACTTGCCCCCTTAGCCCCAGCCTCATCAGGATCAAAAGCAATAATCAAGTCTTGAACACCATGATCAATTAGTAGTTTTTTGTGAGCAAGACTAAAATTGGACCCACCAAGCGTGCCAATCCAATTATGAATTCCGGCTTCTTCAAGTTTGAATCCATCCAAGGGACCTTCTACAACAATTAAAGACTTATAAACTTTAGAATTATTAAAGTTGAAAAATAGAGAGCTGGTAGTGAACTCGCCCGAAACTGTTGCTCGATCATAATGACGGCCATGAATCCACTTGGCTCGCACGCCGCGTCTATGCCATTCGGCCTTCTCGAAAACCGTACGGCCCGTGAACCCAACCAAGGCACCCGTATGATCTCGTACCGGAATCACTACCCGGTCATTCATTAGGTGACCTACCCGGTGCCAGAACCCAACCTCATATTTACGCAATACCTCAGGATCGAATTTCCTATCTAATAGATACTTGGGAGGTTTATCGGGACAAAGAAATCTAACAAGGTTTTCTGTCAAGGGCTTATGAAGAATGATCTCAGTCTTACCCGGCTCGCGAGAAGCAATAACATTCTGGATCTGTTCACCACTAAAATGGTCTGTGAGCCATGCAACAGAGTCAGTAAATGAAACGTCTAGTACGCTCCTAATCAAACCAAATATATCACTGCCATGCTCTTCGTCACAAGCATGCGTCCAGCATTTCCACCGGCCAATATCAGTACGCCAACTCCAGGCGGTAGGGTTGTTGCCGTCTCCCCCGTGATTCTCGGAAGGACATGGCCCCTGGAGTAATTGCCCACGATCAACGTACATAACGCCCAAATCGTCTAGCAGACCGAGCATATGGCGATTAGCATGAGTACGCAGATTGTCAATCGTCGTCCTTGTGTCCGTGGTCATCAGCTTTTTTCTTTTTCCATTCGTTGAGCTTGTCCTGTTTAACTTGAGCAAAATCTACTGAGCCATAGCCCAGCTCTTTAAACTCACCGATCTCAGGCTTGAAACTTACATTGATATAGCCATAAGGAGTGCCGGGGCCGTGCCGTACTTCAAAAGACCTAATCATATAGTCCCCGTTCGGGTCTGCCGACTTCTCATCTGCGGTCTTCTTACGAAGCAACGAGACTGAATCAACATTCTCCCGGATACGCTTAGCACCGGCAATACAGTTTGGAGAATCGTCAAGCTCCCGATTAGTCTGACCGAAAGTCAGAACAGGAACATTGTATTTCTTGGCAAAGTTATGTAGGGCAGCGAAGTTAAGCCCGTGTACTTGATACTCCCCAACACGACCACCCTTAAGTTCGTCCACATGAGCAAGCTTGATATAATCCCAAACAATCAAACACTCTGGAAACTTAGCGTCTGGAGATGGTTTTACTTTTGTAGCAAGCCACTGGCGAATACGAGGGATCACTTCTTCTACTGTTTGGCCAGCAGTAGTACAGTAGTAAATAGGTAACTCTTGAACCCGTCTACGTAACTCTGGATCTCGAATCCTCTTGCCATATTCTATAATACGAATGATTTCTGCTTCCGGAATTCCTTCTTTCTTAAGCTCAAGCTCAGACAAAGCCCAGTAGCCACTCTCAATAATGCCATAAGGAACCTTGGCAGACATACCTACAAGACGTACTTGCTGGTCAATTGCAGTCATTTCGCTATCTACTAAAAATACAGGTAGCTTATGTTTACCTCCAGCAACGTAACGAGCAGCACTGAGACCCATTTGAGACTTTCCGCTCTTAGTATTTCCTGCTACAAAGGTAACCGATCCACACCTAATCTGACCCACTCTAACTTGTAGTTCCGGGAAACCAATATCAAGCCCTATCTGTCCGGGGTTATCAGCCATTTCATCAATGGCTTTCCAGATACCATCGGTCAAAATTGTGACAGCAAGATCACCATGATCCATTATGTCAAACTTGCCTACAAACCTTTTCTCTAATTCTGTAATAATAACAGTACCAGAATCATCAGTTTGTTTGAGGTAATTACTGGATTCCAGTAGTTCAGACTTGTATGACCTAATGATTGTTTCGCGTTTGACAGCTTCAAAAAGGTGAGGTACTTCGGTGAGTGCTACTTGATGATTAAGAATGGCATCTATAGAATTTCCGGCAATAGATTGAAAATTGCCAATCTTAAGCGTATGAGCTTCGGCGGCAAACTTCGCTTTACTAATCTTCTTTGCTTCTCGGTCCACGTACAATGAACGTAAAACCAAAAACAATGTTTGCATATCAGTATGAGCAAAATCTTCTTCAGTTAAGTAAGACTCTAGCTCAAAGAACTTATCTGGATACTTAACAAGTGCGGCCATCAAAAGTTGTTCGGCAGGAACATTAGACACTTATAATGCCTCCAAAATAGCCTGTCTTAATTCTGGTAAAGATATGTTGCGATTGTCAATACGCACCAATGTAATATCGTTAATCTCACACCATAAAGTTTTTCGTTTATCGCGAGACTTTTGTCGTTCAAATCCTGATTTATCTCCGTGAAAAAACTTGTTATATTTTTTGTGCTGTTCCCCGTCAAACTCGAAAGCTATCTTGCGAGACGGTATATAGAAGTCTAGTGATAACCTCTCGTCTGGTATGGAGAATTCTTCCAGAATTGTTGAGGCAGGATAGATTTTCTTGATCAGCCGCCCCAATAGATACTGAGGCTCTGATTTAGAACGAGCACGAGAGCGAAGAGGATACTTACCTGGATTGATCGCCCTTCTTATCTCTCTGCCGTCAAGGCTCTGGAATTTCATCTAGTTCAGGCTCAAACTTTGTATTCGTCAACTTTAAAATTTCATTTTCATAATAAGTAGACGTGCGAGGATCAGAAATCAAATATCTTGCCGCAAGGGTTTGCTTTAGTGTTCGCTCAATAGTGACTTGACCATTTGCATCAATCACCGGCAACACAACCTGTTTGCCGCCACGACCACCAAACGAAAGAATTCCATACCGTAAACAAGCTGCAATAATATGTTGCTCTCTATAAATCCCATAGCCGTACAGCAATGAGAAATAACCCTTGATACCGTCTGGTGCTGACTTATTTTTCATGATGGTATAATGGGCCATATGTCCGATTTTCGTCCCATCATCATTCTTGATTGCATCATCCTTAGCTGGCTTCTTAAGTGCGATACGCTGGGAACAATAGTACTTAAGTGCACCACCACCCGAAGGAGTCCTTGGATCTCCGTAGGACATGATCTTAGAACGAAACTGATTAATAAAAATGATAGATGATTGAGTAGAATGAGCAACCTGTACCAAAATCCTCAGAGCTTCGCTCATGAGCTTAGCGGCATTGCCCACATGAGCATCACCAATTGCACCCGCCAATACTTCCTTGGGCACACATGCGTCTACCGAATCAATCACAACAACACTCTTGGGGAACATTTCAACAAAGACCCTAGCACTCTGTAAGGCAGCCTCACCATTTTCAGGCCGACTGATCATGTAACGGTCTCTATATTCCTTCTTTATTTTTCCGTCTTCACCAAAAATATGCTGGGTACCCCGAATGGATCTAATTAACGAACCATGTAGGTTACGTTCCATGTTAGTATACTGGACAGTCTTACCTTTGTTGAAGGCACTGGCCAAGCATTCTAGAGCCAAAGTCGTTTTTCCCGAACCCTCGTCCCCGATAATTTCAATCATCTCGCCTTCGGGGACGGGACAAATCAAGTCATAGTCCAGAGCAATAGAGCCGGTCCCGTTAGGTTCGGGGTCCGGCACTTCGTCCGGTCGCGTGATAGTAACCTCGACATTCTCTTTCTTCAGAGACTTTACGTAAAGGTCGTACGTACCATCTGCGAACTCTTCAACCTTCTTGGCTGGCTGCTTCTTTCTGGCCATCTGCTAATTCCTTTAAGAAAGCCGCCAAAGATTTCGGTCTCTGAACCGGCCCGCGTTCTTTAATTTGTGAAGCCGAACTACACATAGCATCCGCCCTACGACTCTCGTACTGATCTATTAATGACTGTAAATCATATCGCTGGAATAGTTTCTTAGCAACAACAGCCATCTTACCAAATGCCACACCATCCAGTTTCACAGGACGGCAACGATGAATATAAAAAGCAATTTGATCAGCAGTTAATTCAAAGTCCCTCATCATTTTTTTGATTACCGAAACGGTCTTTCCCCAGTCCCGCCCACACGTTTTCCAGACGTAAGGGGGAGCTTTAATATCTCGGTTCAAGAAGATCATTTCAGTTAAAAGGTTGGCAATATCATGTTCAAGTGTGGGCGTAGTTAATGATTGATATTTCATGGGTTTAGAATAATTCCAATATCATCGGACTTTAGTTCTCTTTCCTCGCTTGTGATATGACCGGCTGGGGTAACCCATTGAATATGTACAGAGCCTTCGTTTACATAACCGATCCCCCAGTCAACCTGAGTCCCCCGGGGATCGTGTGGGCCACCACCCATCATTCTACAGGCACGCTTACAATACCAATAGCCTTCAGACCCAGCCACAGAAGTGACATGCCGACCGAAAGCTTCTAGGCGAAGCTGAGTAATAGATACGCTTTCGCGTTTAAGATAGTCCCGAAGCCGTACCCAAGCTGAAGACTGCCCATGAACAATGTCCATAAAGACTGTCCGACCATTGCTTAAGCTAGCAATCCATCTTTCCTTTTGAGGAACAAAAGGATCGGTAGAACTAAACGCTAAGTCTTGCATATCAATTCCTAAAACGACGGCAAGCCCCGAAAGTAGAGCAATCCTGACCTAAGTAAAAGAACTTGCCGCCGTTATTCTATTTTTCTAGTTTACGACATAGCCCCTACTCGGTTTCCGACTGGTCGTACGCCTTTCAGGGCTATGGCGTTAAGGTTCTCGATCAAGAACCCGTTTATCCATTATAGACCTATCCACTTTAAACCTGTCTATCAAAATAATCTATTTTTTGGAACAAACCCTCTTCTAATGACACAGAACAACCAACAACAAAACCAATGCTTTGAAGTTGATCGGCATTATATTGATTGTCAGCAAAACGATTCATATGCCAACAACCATCCTCCATATCCATAATAGGGATCATTAAACTAGTTTCTTTTAGACTACCAAATGGTTCTATCTTTTTTACCCCACCAATTAATAGAGAATCTATTTCTTCCTGTTCTTTGCCATCTGGTCTAATCAATTTCATCCAAACAATTCCTTTGCTTTCAACTTAGCCTGCTCGATTATCTGTGCGTGACACATTACTTCTCTCCGAGAAGTTTAGTTACCCGGGGGTTCACCCATTCGGTGCAAGGTCATCTGGCGGCAATTCTACACTGACCAATTTGTCTTCAGCTTCTATATCGTCCCGCTTTAACACACTACCAAAAATAAGTGCTTGACCAGAAGTCACACGATTAAAATGAATTTCTATCATTCCAAGGCCCACCTGAACCCGGTCAGGAATAATTAATACATTCTCTTGATCATATACCTGAACCAATAAGTTCTCCGTATCAAACTCATTAGTGATGGTCCAGATACACCTAGGAACCGTTTTTGTGTAAACTAGCATTTCTAAGTTTCTCCAAATAGTCTAATGATAAAAATTATTCTGTGTGGGTACCCTCAACCTTACGTTGTTCTCGATCCTGAGTACGTTGATTTAAATGAAACAGTGCATTTCGCAAGTCATTAAGTGCGTCTTTATTACTTTGACAGGCAAACTTAGAACGTTCATAATATTCAATACGGTCAATTGCAGCAGAAATGATTCCTTCCACAAATGCTCCATTCGGGTCGCGACGGTCTGTACCTCGACCAAGTGGGCCGTTCTGCCAAGCGATTGCAAAGCCGGTGCCGAAGGTGTTTCCCCCAGCCGGATTTCCATTAGCGTCGTCAAAGTGTTCTGAGTTGATTGGTTGATTCATAGTTTAGTTTCTCCAAATAGTCTAGAAATGGGTAACTTCTGTATGCTCTTCAATTAATTGTCTCATGATTTTGAGAGTATCTAAATAAAACTCTTTTGGTGTACCCCTATCAAAATTCGCAACTTCAGCTTGTACAATAAGACAACAGTCACGCATACCTTCACGGGTCTCTTTAGAGACCTTGATCTTGTCTAACATTTTGAAGTTTCTCCAGATAGTCTTGGTGGGTTTTAGTATGTTTAGAGGCATTACAATGTCGACAGGAAATAGCCAAATTTTCATATTCATTACCTCCACCCCGCGATAGCGGAGTGAGATGTTCCAAAGTTAAGTCATCTTTGGTTCCACAATAAATACATTTCCTTTTGTATTTTCGGTAAACTTCACAAACAGTCTGATAGTCTATCCATTCACGACCACGTCTAGAAGCGTCATAAGCTTTAGTTTTTTCAGGGTTTCGTTTACGCCATTCACGAACTACCTCGTTGTCAGCATCACGGTTCCTAATATGATAGTCCTGACGGTACTGCAATGCGTGTTCTTTATTGTCTTCATACCACTTTTTATTTCGGGTATTGACTTTAGCTTTAACTTCAGGATCTTCGTGATAACTCTTCTTCATGCATATCTTGGCCCGATCACGGAACTTATCCGGGTCTTCCCAGTAAAGTTTCTTTTTTTGGGCTCTGCGTCTCTCGCGATTACGTATTTCAGCATCTTGATTAGTTTTCTTCTTGCGAAGCTTAACGCATACAGAACAAAATCGAGCCGTCTTGCGTGCCGCTTCAAACGGTTTAGTGCATGTCTGACAAACCAAAGTAATCATATTAACTCCCGCCCTTTGATCTTATAAACAAACCCCGGTAGAACCGGGGTTTGATCGTAAGTGCTTGTGTCACACTGGTTTATAAAAATTCCAATTGCAAATAAAATCCAAAATTTACTTTGACCCCGGCAGTAAGCGGACTCAAGCTCACAATCATATGATAGTCATGCGTCAACTCACTCACTGCCTGATTTGCCAAACTCAGCGAATTCGACGCACCCGTCAAATCCGTCCACACACTATCGCCCGCATTCCCTTGCGTGTCTTCAAGCTGAGCGGCCTGAATCGTCGCCCCAGTGACCGTATTCGTAATCTGGGCCCCTGAGGTAGAAGTCAGAGGAACGGCTCTAAAGGTAGCATTCTGAGTCTGTGTGAGGGTCCCAGACGGGTCCACAAATCTAACCAATAAAGTGCCCGACTCACGAGGGATAGTAGCTAGCGTATCACCAGTACTAGTTAGAGGAACCCCTGAAACTTCAGCCGCACTGGCACCCGTAAGAGAGGCATTCTCGGAGCTTCGGCGCAAGCTGATTACGCGCCGCACGCTGTACCGCAGGGTCTTTGACACGGACACAGGCAAAGATGTGATGAAGGATCTACGGAAGTTTTGCAAGATGGGACAGGATATCTTGGT
>SDBT01003120.1_pt1 | contig 28824 bp, 22 predicted proteins | sample 2277101 | NCBI WGS metagenome assembly SDBT01 (sample SAMN10404973, study PRJNA504765) | marine sediment metagenome | isolation source: marine sediment core GS10_PC15, 103 cmbsf | place: Arctic Ocean: Southern Knipovich Ridge | collected 2010
TGGCGGATTTTCAGGATAATGGCCGAGTTTACAGAGGGTTTTGACGAGCTTGGCTCGACAGGCCCGGCGGTTTCGTTTTTTGGCTCAGCCAGGATCGATGAGAACAACCATTATTACAAACTTGCGCAAAAGACGGCCTGCGAATTATCCAGGGCGGGATTTGCGATAATCACCGGCGGCGGCGGCGGTATCATGGAAGCCGCCAACAGGGGCGCTAAAGAGGCTGGCGGCCGAAGCATCGGCCTGAATATCGAGCTTCCGATCGAGCAGGTCCCGAATAAGTATCAGAATCTTTCCCTGCACTTCAGGTATTTCTTTTGCCGCAAGGTTATGTTCCTCAAGTACGCCCACGGCTTTGTTGTTTTCCCGGGCGGTTATGGGACCATGGATGAGTTTTTTGAGTCCATGGTATTGATTCAGACATTGAAGCAGGTATTTTTCCCTGTGATTCTTATGGGCAGTGACTACTGGGGCGGGCTGGTCGAATGGATGAAGCAAACGATGCTGGAAAAGCAGGATTATATCAACCACAAGGATATGAATTTATTCAGTGTAGTTGACCAGCCGGAGGCTGCAACGAAGATTATCGTGGATTTCCGCCAGTCAAAGGGCCGCAGTGGTCTGGACCTGCCCAGCGGAATGAGAAAAAACAAAATCGGAACTGACGGTTCCTGACCGGTTAAATGGTCAGACACCGGCGGCTTTTAGTTTTCAGTTTTGCCTGTTGCCTCTTGAAGGTGTTCAAGCAGGTAATTTTTATCCGGTCCGCCCAGATGTTCCCAGGGCAGAACCTCATCGGGCCCGAACTGTTTTTGCGCACAGTCTTCAATTGACATCGCAAACCTTGCAAACGCCTCCTGCCACAGCCGGTAGTCAAAGCATTCGTCCCACAAATCAAACCTTGCTCCGCTTCGCCATGCCTGCTCGATTACATCGCAAATACACCTGTGGCCCCGTCCTATCGCGGATTCAAGGATGCTGCGGTTTATATCGTGGAACTTGAAATGCAAGCACTTTGCGCGGAGCCTTTTTTTCTCATCAAGTATTATTTGTTTTGCCTGCTGGAAATAACTTTTCGGTTTTTGTCCCAGCCAGCCGAACGGCGTGTGCGGTTTGGGCACAAACCAGCTTACCGATATGTTGATTTGCCCTGTTCTGCCGGTAACTGTTTTTCCCAGGGCGGCTAACTCGAAAGACAACTGCGCAATTCGTTTTATATCGTCCTGGCTTTCACCCGGCAGACCCGCCATAAAGTACAGTTTCAACTGCCGCCAGCCGGCCCTGTAGGCCGCTTCGACGCCGGCGAACAAATCCTTGTCTTTAAGCGGTTTGTTTATTATCTGTCTGACCTTTTCGCTGGCTGCTTCGACTGCTATGGTAAGGCCGCTTTTGCGCACCGATGTGACCAGTTCGGGCAGCAGCTTTAATTGCTTGTCCACCCGCAGACTTGGTACCGAAAGCCCTACATATCTGTCTTGAAAATACGCACGTAATTGCCGGACTAATTTCTCGAACCGGGGGTAATCAGCTGTTGACAGACTCAACAGGCCTATGGTATCGAATCCGGTTGATTCGTAGCATGCCTTTGCTGTATGGACAATTTTTTCAACGCTGCGGAACCGGACCGGTCTCCTGCAGAAGCTTGCCTGGCAGAACCTGCATCTGCCGGGACAGCCCCGCATAATCTCCACAGTAACACGCTCATGTACAGCCTGTGCGAACGGCACTATTGGGCGCAAAGGTGCCGCGCAGTTCTCAAAATCTTTTACTATCGCATTACTGAACTTCGCTCGCAAATCAGGCACAACCGCTGCAGGTTTTCCCGAAGTGTTATTTTGCGATTCGCAGGTGTAAAGGCTGGGCACGTAGGCCCATTCAAATGTCTTTGCCGCTGCCAGCAGGATTTCTTTTTTGACGGCTGCGGCTTTTTTTTTGGCACTGACCAGTTCTATCAGCTCAACAACCACTTCCTCACCTTCACCCAACACAAAAAGGTCAATAAACTGGGCCATAGGTTCACAGCAGTTCGACATGCCGCCGCCGGCGATTACCAATGGGTCACTTTCATCACGGCCCTTACTGCGAATGTTGACACCGCCAAGGTCCAGCATATTCAGTACGTTTGTGTAGCATAACTCGTTGGTTAAACTAAAAGCGATTATGTCGAAGTTTTTTAACGCGGCTTTCGATTCCAGACTGAAAAGCGCAATGGCCTTGTCTCGCAGAATCTTTTCAGCATCCACCCATGGCGCAAAACAGCGCTCCGCCGCTACGCCGTCGATTCTGTTGAGTATATCATAAATAATCATCAGACCCGGATAGCTCATTGCCACCTCATAGACGTCCGGAAAACACAGCGCAACCGTCAGGTCACAGCGGTCGAGATGTTTTTTGATTTGGTTTATTTCGCCGCCGATATACCTGCTGGGCCTGCGCACATAGGGCAAAAATTCCTTTTCAACCCGCTGAGCTGATATTGTCACCGTTTTGCTGTTCATAACCGTATTATACCGTGTAAGGAAAATTGTTGAAGCAAATCAGATAAGAAATTACAATTACGTGTCTGTCGAAAGAGATTATATGATAAGAAAACATTGTCGTACTGTTGCTGGATTGACTGTCGTTGCCTTTGTGGCCGCAGCCCTTTATTTTGCGGTTACCCGCATATCCAGTTACAGTCACCGTATGGTCGAGTTCGACAGCGGCCAACATCTGGTTATGGGTACTTTTGCCCGGGTTGTTGCCGTTGCATCGGATTCTCAGACAGCCCAGGAGTGTATTGAAGCCGCTTTTGAGCAGCTGACTTTTGTGGAGAACCTCTGCAGTGTCCACCGCGAAGATTCTGAAATCAGTAAGTGTAATCGTAATGCTTACGGAACGGCTGTCAAGGTAAGCGAGGAAACTTTTGAAGTGCTGCAAAAAGCTCTGAAGTTCAGCAGACGCTCGGCCGGCGCATTTGATATTACGGTGGGCCCATTGGTAGAGCTCTGGTGCCGGGCGGCGGAAGCCAACTCATTGCCCACCAAACAGCAACTCACGGACGCTGTAGGCAGGGTCGGATATGATAAGCTTATACTCGATACAAACACCGGCAGTGTGCGATTTGCCGTAGAAGGTATGAAGCTGGATCTTGGGGGCATCGCAAAAGGCTATGCCATTGACAAGGCCGTTGAAGCTATGGAATACCATGGGGCTGCAGGTGGGATGGTAGATGTCGGTGGCGATATACGTTGTTTCGGTACACCGCCGGCCGGCAGGGAACACTGGCTGATAGGTCTTCAGGACCCTGCCAGGGCAGACAATGCCTTAAAACCGGTTGAGGTTTTAATGCAGTTAAAATTGCCTTCCGGCATCGGCTCAGCGGTTACTACCAGCGGTGATTACCGCAGGTTTGTCCTTATAGAGGGACAAAGGTACAGCCATATTATCAATACATTGACCGGCCACAGCAGCGAAGGTCTGCCGAGCGTAACGATTATTTGTGAAAATGCCGCCGACTCCGATGCCCTGGCCACTGCGGTCAGCGTAATGGGAGTGAAAAAAGGGCTTGCATTAATCGAAAAAATGCCGCAAACTGAAGCGATTCTGGTAACTTCCGGGCCGGAATCTAAACAGTATCTCACCAGTGGCGCACAGAACTACATTAATACGGAATCCATTGATTATTGAATTATTTTTTCACTTTAGGCATTGTTAAAGGATTATAGCTATGTGGAAAACAACGGTGGTATTTATTGTGTTGGGTTTGGTTTTGGGTGGGTGTAACGCCGTTTTAAATCAGAAAGGTAATCAAATGTACAAGACCTATCAGGTACGAAGGGCAAAAGAACCGGCGGCACTTATCGGCAAATGGCACGGGGATGTATGGAAAGGGGTCGAGGCACTTCAGATAAAAAACTTTACGGGCTCTGAACCGGACCATAAACCGAAAACAGAGGCCAAAGTTTTATATGACGACGACTATATTTACGTATTCTTCCGGGTCGAGGATAAATATGTGCAGGCCGTGGCCCAGAACTATCACGATGACGTATGGCTGGACAGTTGTGTGGAGTTTTTCTTTACGCCCGGCGAGGATATTTCGCAGGGCTATTTCAACATAGAGATAAACTGTGGCGGAACGATGCTGTTCAAGCATCAAACCCTTCGTGGAGTCAACGTAGCGGCCGTCGAGAATAGCGATTGTGACAGGGTCGAGATATTCCATTCGGAGCCGAAAATTATTGACCCTGAAAAGCAAGAGCCCACCACCTGGGTGATTGAATATCGCCTGCCGATCGATGTACTGGAGAAATATGCTCCCGTTACAAAACCGGCCCCCGGCGTTGTCTGGCGCGCCAATTTCCAGAAATGCGCAGGAAAAACCTCACATCCGCATGGTTTAACCTGGTCGCTGATAGATACTCCCAGGCCCGATTTTCACAGGCCGGAGTTTTTCGGTACGCTGGAATTTAAGTAGCTTTACCAACCCGGATAATTACCTTCGTCGGGCATTTGTTCAGCGCAGTTTCCTCTTTGTCCGTAAATTGATATTGACTATAATTTACGCCAGCGAGGTTATCTTTTAGAAAAAATATCTCACTTTGCTTTGTGCACAATCCGCAGCCGATGCAGCCGACTTTGCACATTGCCCGCGTGGCTTTACCGTTTTCTTTACTGCTGCAGGCCACACTGATTATCTGTTCCCGGGCAAACGGAACCATCACTATAAGGTTACGGGGACAGCTCTGGCTGCAGGCGCCGCATCGTGTACATTTTTCATAATCGACGACAGCCAAACCATCAATGATGTGCAGCGCATCGAACTTGCACGCCTTCACGCAGTCTCCGTATCCGAGACATCCGAATTTACATGCCTGTCCGTTAGGCAAAGCGTTTGCAGCGGTACAGCTGGGTATGCCTAAGTATTTCGCTATGTAGGTCTTGTCCTCGGCATTTGCACGGCAGTGAACAACAGGCTTGAGTGCTGGACCGCCGCCGGATATCTGCAGGTTCAGTATCCGGGCTATTTTTTCGGCAGTAGCTGCCCCTCCGGGTGCACACTTGCTTATCAGGACCGGCTTTTCGGCTACTGCCCTGGCATACGATTTACAGCCCGCAAAGCCGCACGCCCCGCAGTCTAATCCCGGCAGGGCCTGATGAATCTGCTCTATTTTCGGGTCGATATGCACCCTGAGTTTTTCACTTGCTATTAAAAGAACTACTGAAAACAGCCCACCCAGACCGAGCATTGTCACTCCCGCCTGCCAGGCACCAGCCCATAATTGATAAATATCGACTGAAACCATATCATTCACATATTGTGTTTTTTTTCTCTTCGCGCAATACGCACGACGCATCACGCACGACGAATTCATTTAATCATCCCGGCAAAACCCATGAATGCCAGAGAAAGAATACCCGCTGTAATAAGCGTAATGGGCGCATCCTGGAGGCACTGCGGCACATCCACCAGTTTCAATGTGTCGCGGATACCGGCCATAATGCAAATTGCCAGGGTAAACCCGACACCCGCTCCAAAACTCAAAACCGCCGCCTCGGGCAGGTTGTCGATACCCCACAGATTTATGAAAAGACACAAGCCTAAAATCGCGCAGTTTGTGGTAATCAAAGGCAGGTATATCCCGAAGCTTTCATACAATCTCGGAAAAAACTTTCGCAGGTACATCTCCACAAGCTGAACGGCGCCGGCAATAACAAGTATAAAGCAAACATAACGCGTAACTTCCAAACCCAGCGGTATAAGCAGCAGGTGGTCGACAAGCCAGGTCAGCGTGCCGCTGAGTGTGACCACAAATGTAACAGCCATACCCATGCCGAACGCCATATCTACTCTACCCGATACGCCCAGGTACGGGCAAATGCCAAGAAACTTTGTAAAAACAAGATTGTTGATTAAAACAATGGATATAAATCCCATCAGTAGAATATTTAGTGTATCCATAACCGTTAATCCTTTTAAGCCTTTCTGGCGCTTATCAAATTGACCAGTGCCAGTAAAAGTCCCAGAGTAATAAACGCCCCTACGGGCATACGCATGGCCGCCCACGGCTGGAACCAGCCGCCCTGTGACTGTACCGCCAGAATCTGTATCTCGAAAACAGCTCCTGTTGAAAGTATTTCTCTTATGCCGGCCAGAACGCACAAAGCCAGTGTAAACCCGCACCCGACACCCAAAGCATCCAGCAAACTTAACAAAACGCTTTTTTTACTTGCGCAAGCCTCCGCTCGACCGATGATTATGCAGTTTACGATAATCAGCGGAACATAGGGCCCGAGTATCTCGCTCATCCTCGGTTGAAAGGCCTTCAGAAACAAATCCGCCACAGTAACGAAGGTTGCTATGGTAAGTGTGAACATAAGAATCCGCAGGTGCGGTTTGAGAAGCTTGCGCATCAGGCTGACCACAAGGTTGCTGCAAGTCAGTACAAAAATCACACACAAGCCCATGGTCAAAGCCGGTTTGACCGCCGCGGTAACCGCCAGGGTCGGACACATACCCAGCAGCGACCGAAACACAGGATTCTCGCGCCATATACCCGCCAGAAGAGTATCCTTATGGATACTCGGGGTATTGCCTTTAGGGTCTTGATTGGAATCATTGACCATTGCTTGTTAAACCTTTTTTATGCAATTGTTCTTTTATCTGCATCAGGTAGTTATTTATTATGTTGACCACCGCCCGGCTGCTTACCGTAGCTCCGGTTACAGCTACAATTTCATTATCTATTCTTTCCGGGTCACCGGTTTTTACAAGTTTCAGCTTCGCCGCCGGCGCGCCTGCGAACTGACTCCGCCACGAGAGCAGCTTTATACGGTCACCGAACCCCGGCGTTTCATTGCTTGAAAGACAATCGAAGCCGGCTATTTGGCTGAAGTCTTCATCGACTGCCACCACAAGTTCTATTTTGTCTGCAAAGCCGCTGCCCCTGCCGTTGAAGCTGTAGCAGATTTTTTCGCCTGACTGCGAAAACCCTGTATATATTTTACTCGTTGTTTTAGTGCCTTTGGCTGTTGTCACTTCGAATTGGCCCACCAATTCAAACCTGACTGCTTCCGGTACCAGGCCGGACATGATGCGATTGAGCTTGTCAATTTTATTTTGTTCTATTGTCGGCGCCAGCACCGAGTTCGTTGCCGCTATAAGGATTCCAAAACAAAACGACGTAACAAGCAGAAGCCAGCTTTGCTGAACAAAATGTCTTATCTTAAGAAACATGCGGCCTGCCTCCAGCCGGCAGAAGTTTGCAGAATCTGTCAATCAAAGGCGTAGCTGCGTTCATTAAAAGTACCGCGTACATAACCCCTTCCGGATACTCGCCGAAAATGCGTATAACCATGGTTATTGCCCCTACGCCTATGCCGAAAATCCACATGCCTTTTGTAGTCAGTGGAGCCGTTACCGGGTCCGTTGCTATAAAGAATATACACAGCAACATTCCACCGGTTGTCAGGTGAAGAACCGGGCGCATATAGGCGTCTGCATCTGTAATGTTAAAGACCCACGCCAGAAATACAGCCGAACCTGCCACCGCCAAAGGTATGTGAATATTTATCGTACGTCTTATCAGTAAGTACAGGCCTCCCAATAAAAGCGCCATTGCGCTGGTTTCTCCTAAACAGCCGCCAATCTCACCGATAAACGCCGCTTTAAATTGTTTGTTAACCGCTTCGGCTGTGCTGGTGCTGTTTATCGCATCTTTACTCCACGCCAGCGGTGTTGCCTGTGTTACTGCAACGGTGTTGTCCGGCCCTATCCTGGGCATTGTACGGTCGATTGGCGCCGGGACCGTCCATGTGGTCATTAATATACCAAAACAAACTGTCAGAAAGGTTCTGCCGACCATTGCCGGGTTGAATATATTTGCTCCCAGTCCGCCGAAAACCATCTTTCCTATCGCCACAGCAAAACAGCTGCCGATTATTGCCGACCAGACCGGCAGATTCGGCGGAAGCGACAGGGCAAGGATTATTCCCGTTACAACAGCACTGAAATCATCCAGTGAACTGGGTTTTTTCCGGATTATATTGCACAGCCATTCTGTCATCACCGCTGAAATAACACAGGTGACTACAAGCACCGCAGCCCTTATGTGAAAGTAATAGCCCGCTGCTGCAATCGCCGGCATCAAACCGATTATAACGTCTATCATTATTTTGCGGGTCGAAAGCGGCTTGCTTATATGAGGGCTGGCTGCAACTGTTATATTTTCGGGCATTGGTTCTTTTCCTTTTTGCCGCGGTACGCTTATTGCGGTATCCTTTTCTTCTGCCTGGCCAGAAGGATTTTGCCGGTCTTTATATGTCCTGTCAATTCTATATTGGCCGGGCACACATAGCTGCAGCAGCCGCACTCGGTGCAGGCACTTATGTAATACTCCTGGGCCACATCCAGCAGGTTTTTCCTGACCGCATGTGCGATTCTCGTAGGATTCAGGTGTTCCGGGCATACTTCCAGACACTCGCCGCAATGAATACATGCGGTACGTCTCGGAGCTAATTTATCGGCGCCGATTTGTTTTTCTGTCAGTACGGTAATTGCGCCCGTGGTTTTCGTAACGGGCATTGAGAAATCTGATATAGCTATGCCCATCATCGGCCCACCGAGGATTACACGTACAGCATCTGCGGTCAGTCCTGCGCAGTGGTTTATCAGTTCCTTTACCGGCGTGCCTATGGCAACATAGTAATTGCCGGCCTTGACGATGCCTTCTCCTGTGACGGTTACCACGCGGTGGGTCAAAGGCGCACCTAAAACCACCGCTTCGGCAATTGCCGCAGCCGTAGCGACGTTTAGCACAACCACACCTATCATAGGAGGTATACCCGCTGAGGGGACGTTTTTCTTGAGAATGGCTTTTATAAGCTGTCTTTCGCCACCCTGTGGATATTTTGTTTTCACAACCACGACCTTTATATTCTCAATGTTTTTGCGGGTTTCGATTGCTGAACCGACCGCCTTTATTGCCTGGGGCTTGTTATCCTCGATGCCGATAAACACTCTTTTGACACCGGTTGTTTTCTGTGCCAGCTGAACGCCGGCGATGATTTGTTTCGTCCATTCGACCATAATTCGTTCATCGCAGGTGATATAAGGTTCGCACTCACATCCGTTGATTATCAGGGTATCTTTGGGCAACCTCGGGTTTGGCTCTATTTTGACCCTTGTGGGAAATCCGGCACCGCCCATACCTACTATGCCGGCCTGTCGCACGGCTTCGCATATCTGTTCGATTGAGTAGCGGTTCCGGTCAAAATCATCCGTGAATTCGGCAAAGCAAGGCTGTTTTGGCTGATTTTCCTCAATGTTAGTTTCTATGATTACTGCAGGACTTCGCCCCAGCACCGCATGTGACTGCAGGCCGATTTCCTTGACCTTGCCGTTAACTGGAGAATGTACCGCTGCTGATACGAATGCATCGCTGTCGCCGACTTGTTGCCCAGCTTGTACCTGCTGGTTTTTTTCGACAGTCGGCTCACAGACCGCACCTATATGCTGGCTGAACATTATCGAAACCGTTTTAGGGGTCGGCCCAGGCTGGATTTTACTATGCCCGGACAGGTCTTTGCTTTGGGGAGGGTGTATGCCCCCCCGAAAGGAAAGCCTGCTGAATTTATTTATGTTCGTGGCTGCCGACATTTTTACCTGACCAGTTATTGGCTTTTGGGTCCGAAAAACCATAAGCGCCGGCCCTTGTTGCAAATAAGCCTGTTATTGCGATATTTGTTTACGTAACAGATTTATTATTGTTATGGCCGCCAAAGTGGTTGCCAAAGCCACTATAAAACTAAACACAGTCAGAAGCGGCTTCGTATCAATAATATTGCCTAAAATGTGGGTGGAAATTAACAAACTGACGATAAAGGTCAGCATAGGCACCAGAAAAGCAGCCAGTACTTTGGGAATTACAGACGGGCTTTTTCTGTTGCCCAGCTGCTCAAAAATCTGTCGGCAGCCGGGTTGCTGACCGCAGCCTTGACAAAATTTCTCTTCGTTCATACGTTTTATTGTTGTTTGCAGTAAAACAAACTTATAATGGATATTAGGCGGTTTTTCAAATGGAATTTTTGTACTATTGTGCATAAATCGATGTTCAGAAATTTTATATCTTTTGTAATAGCCGCTGCCTTGAGCTTTTTCTGCGGTTGTGTGACCAATCCCATAACCGGTCAGCAGGAGTTTATGTTACTGCCGGTGCAGCAGGATATTGAAATAGGCCGAAGATACGCCCCGGAAGTCGAAAAGCAGATGGGCGGCAGAATCGGCGACGAATCTTTGCAGGATTACATCGACAGTATCGGCCAGAAAATTGCCCGTATTAGTCACAACCGTGATTTTGATTATCACTTTACTGCTGTAAATGACAAGTCCGTAAATGCCCTTGCGCTGCCGGGCGGGTATGTTTTTATCACAAAAGGTATGCTTGAACAACTGACAACCGAAGCCCAGCTTGCCTCTGTGCTGGCACACGAGGTAGTGCACATAGTTGCCAGAGATACCTCAAATATGATTAGCAATCAAATCGGAATAGACATCCTGCTTACAGTGGCAGCCTCGCAGAAGACGCCTCGAGGTCTGTTGACAGCTGCTGATTTGACCCGTCAAATCCTCAGTCTGCAGTACAGCAGGGACGATGAGCGTATAGCCGATTTGGCTGGTTTGAATTATATGGTTCTGGCTGGGTACGACCCGCAGGGTATGGTTGAGACTATTGAGATGCTGCATCGCCAAAAAGACCTCAAGCCCGTAGAATTCCTTTCAACCCACCCCTCACCCGAAAACCGCTTAGAGTATATAATGGAAAAGATTCAAACAAGATATTACGGTATTCAGGGACAAAAAACCGGACAACAGGATTATAACGCAGCTGTACTGCAGCAATTGAGGTAAATTAACAGCGTCTGACAAAATGACGTAATTTTGCCTTAACATTCAATTCCAGCCTGCTGTTAAGGTGCTTTTCCTGCCGCAAAGCTGGTTTTGTTAAAAGTGTGATTGTCTTAGCGGTTTCTCAAGTCTTCTCTTTTACTATATTCGCATTCCGGACACCTGTCCGTATAGTCCGAGCCAGCCGCGCCCTTGAAGAAAACATGTCCGCATTTGTCGCATTTTATCGCCGCAAAAACAGATTCTTCTCCGCATTCTTTGCATTCCATGGGTTTTGTTTGCAGTGTACCGGCATCGTAATTGTTTTCCCGCCATTGATAATAAGCTTTTGCTGGCATTGAGTATTCGGTCCCGCAGTTTTCATTCGTGCATTTAAGCCACTGTTGTTTTCCCTCCAGGTATTTCATGCCCGTGTCTTTAGAACCTGTTGAAAACGTTATCACAGCCGCTAAAACTATGCACGCAACGACAACCACTATCATGACGATTTTTTTCTTGCCTGGTTCCATATCCCAATCTCCAAAAATGGTTAGTAGTTATTCCGGCCTTTGTACAAAGCTTTTCCGAACTATCTTATACCCGAAAAAGCAGCCTTAGCTAATTTGCACCGCCGATATTAACTTATTATCTGTTATGTTATTTGTCAAACGCTTATTTTTAATTATCTCTCAAATGGCTGTTTTTTTGCCAGCCGAGCCCACCGCCATTTCAAGAATTCTTGACAATTGTTCCGGCATACCCGTGCGAGCCGAAAGATACGCGGCCTCAATGACCGCCATGGTCCCAAGATTGTCTTTGGCGCTGCTGCGGAGTTTGTTTTTATCGGGCTGTAATATGCTTAAAGCGAAATTCTCGACCATTTGCTTACACCGCCGCAGTCGGTTATCTTTGAACAGCCGCCTTTTGATTACATTGCCTGAGCTGGTGCTGATAACAAATTCATCGTCGGTAACGGTTAAAATCCTGTTTTTGCCGTATAGCTTCAATAATTCCTGCTTCGGTCCGGAAAGCCTGCTGGCAACTATGTTACCTGTAAGCATATCGTTGAACTTCATCGTTACAATTGCTGTGTCCTCGGTCAGATACTGTCTGTGTTTTTTGTCTTCAGCCATACTGCTGTTGACCGCATAAATCTGCTGTGGAAGCGAGAAGTTGTAAACTATCTGGTCGATTATTTCGTAACAGTCGCGCAGCAGTACGCCGCCGCCTGCCAGTTTCGGGTCACTTTGCCAGGCTGGCCTGGCACAATCGCCGAAATTGCACACACCTGTTAAGACCAGAATCTGCTCATTTAGCTGCTCTTGCAGAAAATCACGGAATACGTTATAGCTTTGTCCGAATCGCTTGGTGTTGGCAATGGCAAATCTGACATTTTCCTGCTGGGCTATATCAACGTACCCTGCCGCCTCTTGGAAATTTCTGCCTGCAGGAACAGCTTTAAGTATATGAAGTTTCTTCTTCATCGCCATCCGCAACTGCTCATGGCAGCTATAGAGCCCTGCTGCCACAATCAGACAGTCCAGTTCGGTTGTTGTTAGCAGTTGGCGGTAGTCGTCATAATGTGCACAGCCATATTTTTTGCTCGCTGTTTCAGCAACTGCAGTATCTTTATCCGCCACCGCCTGAATCCGGAAAAGTTGCGTTTGTGAAACCGCTTCCAGCAGCAGCAAACCCTCGTCATTAAGGCCGAGCACCGCAGTTTTTAATTTTTCCTTGTCCATATTCTGCCTGCCCCTAAGGGGCCTGCACCATACCAGCCGGGAAGTATTGTTTTCCACCGCCGGCCAGATGTTAATCAACGCTGGATTTTCGATACGAACCGGTATTTTCCTGAGCCTACGGCAAATACTGCCCTGTTGTGTTCTACACGGAGAAACCTGATGCCTTTTGCCTTCTTTGCCGGTCGGCCGCCTTCGGTTATGGCTTCGACACCGGCTGCCGGCACATACACCGTTGCAGTGGTGTTGGGCGGGATGGTGATGCGCCATTGGAAGGTGTCTTCTTCGTTTCGCCACTTGCTTTCTATAAGGCCGTACATCGAACGGTAGCTGGCCCCTGCCCACTGAAGCTGCTTGATAAGGTTCGGATACAGCACAATGTGTTTGAAGCCCGGCGACTCGGACGTGGGATTGATTCCCGCAACGCCGGAATAGAACCAGGCGTCAAATCCGCCCTGCATAGGGTGGTTATGCGAGCCGCCCGGCAGTCGGCCGTCACTGGCCGACGGTACCATCGTCTCCCACAGCGTTGTCGCGCCCCTTGCAAACATCTCGGCAAAGCTGGGAAAGGTGGTCTGAGTCAAAACTTGATATGCCACATCGCTGTGACCATAATGGCTCAGTGCCCAGTACAGGTGTCGGAGGCCGTGAATGCCGGTACTTAGATGACCATCGTGTTTTTCGACTACATCGCGCACTAAGCTGTTGGCGATGTCAGGGGCCTTGCCTTCGGGCACCAGGCCCAGATACAAAGCAAATGCGTCAGCGGTCTGGCAGCCGTAGGTGGCTTGTTCTTTGTCGAGGAACTTGTTAATAAATGCGGTTCGGATCTCGGCTGCGAGCTTGCGGTAGTGTGCGGCATCGTCGGTTTTACCAAGAATCCGGGCTGTGTCAGCCAGGATTTTCACATCGAAGTAATAATACGCCGTGGACGTCAGTGGTATCGGGCACTGCATCTTGCTGTTACCTCCAGGGGGACACCAGTCACCAAGCCCCTGGGCGACAATACCATTCTCGGCCAACTGGTGCAGATGGTCCGCCCACTGCTTCATACCGCCGTAATACTGGCGCAGGATAGACTCGTCGCCGTAATACAGATAGAGGTACCAGGGCAATTGCACTATGGCCGTGCCCCAGTCCGGCGAAGCCTCAGCCCGCCCGCGCCTGCCAGGGGCGATCATAGTGGGAATGCCGGCTTTCTTTGTGCCGATGTACCTGGTATGAAAGCCCGTACCATATCTTGTCGTCTCGTATTGGCCGCTGGCAGCTGTCTTGATGTCTTCTATATATTTTGTCCAGAGCAGTGCCGTATCGAAATTGTAGATTGACATCTCAGCCGATACATGTGCATCACCAAGCCAGCCGCAGCGTTCACGTGCCGAGCCATCGGTCGGCACACCGTACAGACTGTTCAGTTCCGTCCACAGTGCCGCTTGATGGATGCGGTTGAGCATTTCATCTGAGCACTGAAAATGCCCGGTCTGCTCGACAGCGGTATGTACCACGACGCCTTCCAGATTATCCAGCCCCGGCTTTCCTTCGAAGCCGGTCATCTCCACGTAGCGGAAGCCGTGATAGGTAAACCTCGGCTGCCAGACCTCCGTGCCGCCGCTTTTGCAGATGTAGATATCGGTCTGCACCACGCCGGTGGCGTCGGGGCCGGTGCTGGCCGGGTCGATGGAACCGTCCGGCGCCAGGACCTCTGCGAATCGCAGCTTGATGGCAGTGCCTGGGCGCGCCTCTACCTTCAGCTTTACCCAGCCGTCAAAGTTCTGCCCCATATCATAGACGTATACGCCCGGCTTTGGATTTATTATGCCTACTGGCTTGATGGTCTTGATTTGCTTGATTGCCGGCAGCATCTGCGATACCAGTTTCCCGCCGGCAGGGTCTGTCAGTACCGCATTGTTCCAACCGCCGTCGTCGAAGTCAATAGCGGCCCAGCCGGGATGTTCCAGCCGTGCGTCGTAAGTTTCGCCGGCATACACGTTATTGGCCAAAATCGGTCCGGTGGCCGCTTTCCATTTCCCATCGGTTACCACCGTCTCTGTGCTGCCGTCGGTGTATGTAATTTCAAGTTGCAGCAGGACCTTAGGCTTGCCGTATGATGTGCCTCCCTTGATCTTATGTACACCCGGACTGTTCCAGACCTTGTTCTGATTGTACCAGCCATCACCGAGGATAACACCGATGGCATTACGGCCCTTGCTGAGCTGGTCGGTTACGTTGTATGGAACATAAAACGCGAGCTGTTCGTAATCGGTCTGTGCCGGGTCAAGAACATTATCGCCGATTTTACCGCCGTTTATATACAGTTCGTAATACCCTAATCCGCACACATAAACAAAGGCTTGTTTGACCGGTTTCTTAGTGATGAATTCGCGGCGCAGCATCAGCGCAGCATCTTCGTTTTGCCTTTTGCCTATTGTTATCCAGCTTCCCTTCCAGTCGGTGTCTTTAAGAAGGCCCATCTTCCACGTTGCGGCTCCACTCCAGGCTGATGCCTTGCAGTCCTTATCCCACACCCGCACTTTCCAGTAACACTGCATTCGTGAGGATAGCTCTCTTCCGGCGTAAGGTACGTGAATTGACTGATCCGAATTAACCTTGCCTGTATCCCACAAATCACCCTTATTGGCAGCAAGATTCGCTTGGCTGCCGGAAACCAGAATTCGGTAAGCCGTCTGCCTTTGGCCCCGCTGGTTCGATTCGAGATTCCAGCTTAGACGGGGATTAACGGGGTTGACGGCTAACGGATTGACCCGGTATTCGCAGCGCAGATTCTTTACGACAACACCGCTGTCTGCTGTAACCTCACTACTGCAACTACTGCAGAAAACCAGCGCCGTACAGGCCAACAGGATTGTAACCAACTGCCTCATCTTTGTTCTCCTTTGGAAACAAACGAATAGCTTCCTGAACCAACATTATAAACGGCCCTGCCATCCATGATTGCGACGAAGTTGACGCCTTCTGCCTTTGCTGCCGGCCGGCCGCTTTCGGTTATGGTTTCGACATTGCCTGTCGGCACATAGACCGTTGCGGTGGTATTGGCAGGTATGGTAATGTACCACTGAAATCTGTCCGCCTGAATCTGCCACTTGCTTTCAATTAAACCGTATATTGACCGATAGTATGCGTTGGCAAAGGTCAGGTTTCCGATTAGCTGCGGCTGCAGCAGAATGTTCTTAAACCCGGGGTTGTCCGGGTCGGGTCTGATACCCGCGATACCCTGGAAAAACCACGCATCGTATCCGCTCTGGAATGGGTGGCTCTGCGAGCGGGCGTTTTGTGATATGTGTTTTTCACCCCAGTGCTCCCAGAACGTTGTTGCTCCACGTTTGAACAGCTCACCTATGCTCGGATAAGTTGTCTGGTTGAGCATATCCTGTGCAGCTTTGCCGTACCCGTAACGACTCAACTGACCGTATAAGTACCTGCTGCCCATATGACCTGTTGAGTGGTGGCTGTTATGTTTGTCGACAACGTCACGTGCTAAGCTCTCAGCCAGGGCCTTTTGCTGTGTTGGGGGCACTAATTCAAGGTACAATGCCATTGCATCGGCTGTCTGGGAGCCGTAACTTTTTTGCTCTGCGTTATAGAACTTCTTATTGAAAGCTGCCCTTATATTTTCTGCCAGCTGATTGTAACTTTCGGCCTCAGCGGTTTTGTTCAAAACGGTCGATAATTCGGCCATGATTTTTGCATTGAAATAAAACATGGCGGTGGACGTTAATTCCACAGGCGTTCTCTTCGAATAAATACTGCCAGGCTCAAACAAGTCTCCGTATCCCTCGTAGATTATATAGTCCTTTGCAATACTTTTTAGATGCTCCATAAATATGGTCATGCCCTCGTAGTGCTGCCGTGCAACGTCTATGTCACCGTAGTAGAGATACATATACCAGGGCAGTTGAATGAATGTCGAGCCCCAGTCTGGCCGGTGACCGCCTAATCTCCTGCCGGGTGCAATATCAAAGGGTATGCTGCCTCTGCGTGTTGTTTCTATGTCCCGCTGGAATTTTGTCAGTAATAACGGTACCTCAAGACTGTATATCATCATCTCAGCCAGAATGTCTCCAAGCCACTGGCACTTCTCCCGGTGAGGACAGTCTGTTACGATACTGTGCATGTTACTGGTTAATGTCCACAAAGCCGTTTCGTGAATACGGTTTAGCATTTCATCGCTGCACTCGAAATCGCCGGTTTTTTCGCATGAGGTGTAAACCACCACACCTTTGAGGTTTTCCGGAGAGGGTGTGCCTGAAAATCCCGTCATTTCCACGTAACGAAAGCCGTGGTAGGTAAAACGCGGCTGCCAGTTCTCCAATCCTGTGCCTTTGCAGATGTAAGTATCTGTCTGAACCAGCCCTGTTGCATAAGTGCCGCAGCTGGCAGGGTCAATCATGCCGTTGTCAAAAATGTTTTCAGCAAATCGCAGCTGAATCTTCTGGCCTGTTTTACCTGCGATTTTCAATCTTGCCCATCCTGCGAAGTTCTGGCCCATATCGTACACATAAACTCCGGGTTCGGGGTTTTTCAAGCCGACCGGTTTGATGGTTTTCATTTGTTTAATTGCAGGCAGGGACTGCGATACTAATTTACCGCCCGGACCATCAATAAGCTGCGCTTTTTGCCAGTTTCTGTCATCGAACCCTGTCCTGCACCAGCCCTCCTGCGCCAGCCTGGCATCATAGTATTCACCTGCATATATGTTACTGGAAATGATTGGTCCTGTTGCTGTTTTCCAGTTTTCGTCGGTTATGATAATTTCAGAAGTGCCGTCGCTGTAGGTAACCTCCAGTTGCAGCAGCAGTCTGACCTTGCCGTATGCCGGGTTGCGGTCGATTTTGTAACGGCCCCGGGTCCAGACTTTATTCTGGTTATACCAGCCGTCACCAAGGATTACACCGATGACATTGCCGTGACCCGTGACTTGTGACTTTGCCGTAAGGCATCCTGTGGGGAGCGACGAGTCACGAGCGACGAGCGACGAATTGAGTGTGTCCGTAACGTCATACACTACATAGAATACGCGTTGTTCGTAATCTGTCTGGCCCGGGTCGAGGACGTGGTCGCCGACCTTTTGGCCGTTTATACTTAATTCGTAATATCCAAGACCGCAAACATAGACGTGTGCTTGTTCGACGTGTTTGGTTATTTTAAATTCACGTCGAAACATCGGTGCAGCGTCTTCGTTGGCCCTTTGGCCTATGGTAATCCAACTCGCTTTCCAGTCATCGTCGTCAAGCAGTCCTATTCTCCAGACTCCCGCCTGGCTCCAAGCTGAAACCTGTCCCTGTCTGTCCCAGACCTGCACCTTCCAGTAACACTTCATTCGTGAAGCAAGTTTACCGCCCTGGTAAACAACCTGCGTTGATTGGCTGCTATCGACCTTGCCCGTGTCCCACAAATCACCTTTATTGGCATCGAGACCGGTTTCATTGCTGGAAACCAGGATTTGGTAAGCTCTCTGCAGCTGACCTCGCTTTTGGGATTCGAGAACCCAGCCTAAACGGGGATTGACCGTATTGATGCCGAGTGGGTTGACCCTGTATTCGCACCGTAGTTCTTTTACGGTTATGTCGCTGTTTGATATGTCCCCACAGCCGCTGAAACCTAATGCCGCGCATACCACGGCAATCAATAACTTTAGCGTCTTTGACCTGTACATCTTGAGCAATCTCAGTTTGTAACGACAGGTTCGACCCGTCGTGGTTAAAGTATATTCTTGTTGTCGTCTTCGGTTTTGTGGACCATTGAATAACCCGTATCCTGTCTGTTATGATTTACCTTCCACTTTTGCTCGTACAGCCGCACAACGTCCTCTGCGTCCAGACCCACGCACTGGGCAAGGCTAATCCAGAAAAACAGCATATCTATCACTTCCACCCGTGCATTTTGTAAATCATGCAGAAAGAACCTCTTTCCCTCTCCGGCCTCTTTGCACCAGTGTTTCCAGAAGGTACAGTCCCGCAGCTCTTCCAGTTCGTTGCTCATGGCCGCCAGATAGTTGTTCAGCCACAGCCCCGCTGTCTGAGGATCGAAATTGGCCCGCAGGGCCTTGGCGTCAAAGCCGGTCCGCTTATTCAATTGTGCCTGCTTTTCAAATAACTCCTTGAGCATCCCAAACTCTCCGAACATGGTTTTACTTAAAAGGCCCGCCGTCTGCCCGTTATGCTTTAATATTCCGCCGGCCCAAATCCCCGTACTGCCGATACCGAAAACAATGTCATCTGTTCTTGTTGTTTGGTATGATAAAATGTTCCGGCACAGGAAATCGTGAGCACAGCAGCAGCACTTTTTCTGCAACCTCCTGGATTACCGAATCATTATCGATGTTCTCAACGACCTTGTTTATAAAGCCGGCAACTTCCCTGGCCTGCTGTTCTTTCATTCCGCGCGTGGTTATGGCCGGCGTTCCTATCCGCAGGCCGCTGGGGTTAAATGGCGGGGCCGGGTCATCGGGTATGGTATTGCAATTGCTGATAATCCTTGCCCTGTTCAGTGCCTTGGCCAGCTTTCTTCCGGGTATATTTTTGTTTCGCAGGTCGATTAAAATCAGATGGTTGTCCGTTCCCCCGGAGACAAGATTAAATCCGTATTCCAGCAGCTTGTCGGCGAGAGCTTTTGCGTTTTTGACTATTTGTTTTGCATAATCGACAAACTCGGGTGTGTCCGCCTCAGCCAGCGCCACGGCGATGGCAGTCAGTGTATGCATGTGTGGCCCGCCCTGCAGTCCCGGAAATACCGCCTTATCGACGTTTTTGGCGTGTTCCTGTTTGCACAGCAGTGTCCCGCCTCGCGGTCCGCGAAGCGTCTTGTGCGTTGTTGTCGATACTATGTCGGCATAGGGCACGGGGCTTTTATGTATGCCTGCGACCACAAGGCCCGCAATATGGGCTATGTCACTGATGTGGTAAGCGCCTGCATCCCTGGCAATTTGCCCGAAGATTTCGAAATCGATTTCTCTCGGGTAAGCCGTTGCGCCGGAAATGATTATTTTCGGCCTGTGTTTTTTGGCCAGTTCCTCAATCCTGTCGAAGTCGAACCTGCCCGTTTTGCTGTCCACGGTGTATTGAACAGAGTTGAATATCTTGCCTGTGATGCTTACGTTCCAGCCGTGTGTTATGTGACCGCCGTGGGGCAGCGAAAGCCCCATAATGGTATCGCCCGGCACAGCCAGTGCAAGGTACGCTGCCAGATTCGCAACAGAACCCGAATAAGGCTGCACATTTGCGTGGTCTGCCTTGAATACCTTTTTCGCACGCTCCTGAGCCAGCGTTTCGACAAGGTCGGTTATCTGCTGGCCTTCGTAGTATCTTTTGCCCGGGTAGCCCTCAGCGTATTTGTTGGTAAGGCAGCTTGACGTTGCTGACATTACCGCCTTGGATACGTAATTCTCAGAGGGAATCAGCCTGATACAGCCGTTTTGGCGGGACTGTTCCTGCTTGATAAGTTCGTATATCTGCGGGTCATACTGTTCCAGGGCGGTTATCATTTTGTTTCTTCCTATTTGGTATTTTATTTGGTCGTTCTTATAACACAGCCGCCTTTATTATACAACTTTTTATTTGTTGACAAATTTCACCATAAGATTAGGATAAAATGGTCGAAATGACGTATTACAGTCGGAAATTGGACCAAATTTATGTCGAAAATAGACGATAGTCGACAGGCGGCGAAGGCTTCGGTTTTTTTGCAAAGGGCGCAGCAGGCTGCCGCCAAGGGCAGTTTCGATTTTGCCATTGATATGTATATCGAGGGCTTAAGATATGCGCCGGATGATTTGGAAGCCGGCCATGTGAGGTTGCGCGAATTGAGCCTTCTGCGTCAGGAAAAAGGCGGAAAAAAACCCTCGGTGATTGAAAGGGTTAAGCAGTTCCAGGGTAAAACTGCCCTTGAACAGATGCTTAACGCCGAATATCTGCTGGCAAAGGACCCCAGCCATTTACCTTATATCCAGACACTTATAAAAGCCGCTGCTGCCGGGGGTTATAAAAAAACCACCAAATGGTTTGCCGACCTGCTTTTTCAGGCAAATAATGCCGCCAAGAAACCTTCATTACGCACATACAAGCTGTTAAAAGATACCTATGCGGCTATCAGTGAATACGACAGGGCCGTTGCTGCCTGTCAGCATGCCGTCAGGCTCAAACCCGAGGACGGAAATCTGGCTGATGAGCTGCAGAACCTGTCAGCCGAACTTACAGTCGCAAGAGGAAAATATGACCAGAAGGGCGATTTCAGGCAATCTATCAAAGACCGTGACAAGCAGGAAAAACTCCAGGCCCAGGAAGGTGTTGTAAAAACCGAAGATTACCGAATTTCAGCCGTCCAGCAGGCACGAGAGAAACTTGCAAAAGACCCTGAGCTGCCAACGAACATATTTAAATTAGCCGATGCCCTGGCGGACCTGCAGCAGGACAAGGCTGATAACGAAGCTGTAGAGCTTCTGGAAAATGCCTATATACGCAAAAGCGATTTTAGCTTTAAGCAGAGGGCTGGTCTGGTAAGGATTAAACAGTTGAAACGCAAAATAAGACATGCCAAAGATGCTCTGCAGGCCAACCCCAATAGTGTGCAGGCTAGGACCGTACTTTCACAGTTGTCCCCTCGGCTGAATAGCGTTGAGCTGGAACATTATGCTCTTTGTGTAAAAAACTATCCCACGGACCTCGATGCCAAATACCAGTATGGCGTCAGACTGCTTAACAATAAGCAGTATGACCAGGCCATACTGCTTTTTCAGGATGCCCAGAAGGACCCCCGGCGGAAAATCACTGCTATGAGTAAAATCGGATTATGCTTTTTGATGAAGGGGTGGTTTGCCGATGCAATCGACGTGTTTAACCAGGCTATAAATGCTTATGAAATAAAAGATAATGCTTTGGCCAAAGAATTAAGATACAATCTCGGACGTTCTTATCAGCGGAAGGGTGATACTGAAAAGGCACTGGATGTTTTTCGAAAGATTGCCCAGTTTGATTTCGGCTACAAAGATGTACGCAAGAGAGTTGACGAATTAAGAGCTGCCGAGGACTCAAGGCAAAGTTCCACAGGCGGTGCGTCGGGACCTGCGTGTCAGTAAGTTTAGTGTTTGTATAGGAGCTAATGACCGTTTCAGGAGATTAAAGTGGCACATTCTTTATCAGCGAAAAAAAGAGTAAGGCAGAACGCGAAAAGGAACAAGATCAACCGCTCGCGCAAGAGTCAGATTAAAACGGCAATTAAGCAGTTTGAGACCACACTGGCTGGCGGCGACGTTCAGGCCGCCGATGAAAAATATAAATTAATCGTTGCCAGGCTCGACAAAACCGCTGCTGCCAGCGCAATGCATAAGAGAACTGCCGCAAGAAAGAAATCGCGTCTTGCCCGCAAACTTAACAATCTTAAGGCAAAGAAAAGCTAACGCTGCCACGACACTGTCCGAAAGGATGTGGTGTTTATTTAGTGTTCTTGGCCTTATCCATGCTTGTTCACTTACTTGTGCCCGCTCGCCGACCGACTTTAGGCAGATACAGCCTCTGGTCGATATAATTAAACACCGATGGGGAGCTTTTTATTATTTATCTGTAAAAGACAACTTAAATGGCCGAATTTTTCAAAAAACGCATATTCAATCTTTTAAAAAGACCCGACTATCAACCTTTGAGAGTATCCCAATTGGCCGATGCACTTGGGGTAACAGCCGAATGCTATTCTCAGTTCAAGACCGCTTTTGAGCAGATGCATCGCGCAGGCCATGTGCTCATCGGCGAAGGCGATTTGGTTACGCTGCCGCCCACCAGTGGCACAATGGTCGGTACGTTCAGGGCCAATCCCAAGGGATTTGGCTTCGTAACACCGCTTGAACCGACCGCTCACGGGGATCTTTTCATTGCTCCGGGTTCAACCGGCGGCGCAATGACTGGCGATATTGTTTTAACAAAGGTTATGAAGGCACCTGCGCAGCGAAGGAAACACCTGGCGCCGGGCAGACAGTATCGTGGAAAAATCATTGAGATCCTCGAAAGGGCGCAGAACAGGTTTGTTGGTGTGTTGTTGAAAGAACATCACCGGTGGGTTGTTATCCCCGACGGCAGCGCATTTACTGAGCCTATTTGCGTGCAGGATGTCACGGCCAAAGATGCCGCTGAAAAAGACAAGGTCGTTGTGGAGATAATCTCCTGGCCGAGCGAGACACGTCCGGCCGAGGGTGTCATTATTGAGTTGCTCGGCAAGGCCGGACGCTATGATACCGAGATAAAATCGATAATTCGACAGTATCATTTGCCTGTCGAGTTCAGCTGGTCCTGTGTTGAACTGGCCGGCAAAGCGGCCTCCGCGTTTGACCCTGAAGAACTAAACGGCAGAACCGACATTACCGAAAAGGTCGTTATTACAATCGACCCGCCCGACGCGAAGGACTTCGATGATGCAATAAGTCTGGACAAAAACACAGAAGGCAGCTGGGTACTGGGTGTTCACATTGCCGACGTCGGTTACTTTATCCCTGCCGATTCGGCTTTGGATATTGAAGCCAAAGACCGTGGAAACAGCGTTTATCTGCCGGGCAAGACCCTCCCTATGCTGCCGGAGGTGCTCAGTAACGGCATCTGCAGTCTTCAGCCGAACCGAAAACGTTATGTCAAAAGTGTCTATATAACTTATGACAACAAGGGTAATGTCTTAAACACCGGATTTAAAAACTCCATCATCAAATCCACGATGAGATTAACTTACGTGCAGGCAGATAGAATTCTCAAAGGCCATACCAAAAAATTTCCCCCGCAGGTAATTAATCTGTTCAGGGACATGGAAACACTCAGCCGTTTGATTGAGAAGCGAAGGTCCGAAAACGGTATGCTCACTCTCGATTTACCAGAGACCGACCTGGTACTGGACAAAGCCCGGCGGGTAGTAGATGCTCGCCCCGCTGACAACAGCTATCCGCACACGATAATCGAAATGTTCATGGTCGAGGCCAATGAAGCTGTTGCCGGTTTTCTCGATAGACGCAAGGCAGAGATTATGCGCCGCATCCATCCTCAGCCCGACAGGTTGGCTATGAAAGAACTGGCTATGGTTGTCAGGTCGATGGGCCTTCGTATGCCAAAAAGCCCAGAACTGGCCGATGTTCAGATGTTGCTGGATTCTGTTAAGGGTTCTGATTGCGCACTGGCGGTGAATTTACTTGTTTTACGAAGTCTGGAGAAGGCTCAGTATTCACCGCTAAACATAGGCCATTTTGCTTTGGCCTCGGCTGACTATTGTCACTTTACCTCGCCGATAAGACGTTATGCTGATTTACTTGTGCATCGTGTCCTGCAGCAACATATTCAAGACCCTTCGCATAGGCTGACGCGACCCAAAACCGATGTTTCAAACCAGGACTTGGCTGACATTGGCAAACACATCACCTTTACCGAGCAGCGCGCTGAAGATGCCGAAAAACAGCTTAAAACGCTGCTTATTTTGCAGATGCTGAGCAGCAGAATCGGCGATGAGCTTGATTGCGTTGTCACCGGCCTGGCGGGCTTTGGTGTATTTGTTCAGTCATGTAAGTACGGTATCGAGGGTCTTGTCCGCACAGAGGATTTGGGTCCTGACATCTGGAAATACGTTCCGAAAACTCATTGCGTAGTTGGCCGGCGCTGCGGACGTGTCATTTGTTTAGGTCAGGCGGTTAATTGTCGGATAGTTTCTGTAAACGTACCGGCACTGCAGCTGAATCTTGAGCCTGCTGAACCTTTAACCGGCGGCCCTAACGGTAGGGGCCGCAGAAAAAAAGCATACACCCGCAAAGCATCGAAAAAAAAACACAGATAAAACCTGCAGTAAAATATGCTTTGCCGCTTGTGCCGACTCGAATTTCTGCCCTTAAAGTTCCTTGATGTTGCTGTTTCACCGCAATATGTACTGCTTGACTTTTTAGCACTATTTTGCGATACTTAAGGTTCTTAAGTGGGTTCGCTTTTAATGGAGTAGCAAATGAAAGCATCTGAAATGAAGAAAGGCCAGACCATTAAGGTTAGCGGCCGACTATATTCGATTGTTGACTATCAGCACGTCAAGCTCGGCAAGGGCGGAGCCGTCTATCAGACCAGGCTGAAAAGCTTGACCGATGGCTCTATTCAGAACATTCGTTTGCGCTCCGATGAAAACATCGAGGAGGCTTTCCTCGACAAGCGTAGTTTCGAATTCCTTTATTCTTCCGGTTCCGACCATATTCTTATGGATACGCAAACCTACGAGCAAATCACGCTCGATGACGATGCCTTCGGTGACGGCCCGAAATATCTAAAATCCAACGCCGTGCTTGAGGTTTGTATGTACCAGGGTCGTGCAGTTATTATTAATTTGCCAAACACTGTGGATTTGAAGGTTACCGACACCGCCCCTGAGATAAGAGGCGCAACAGCCACGAACCAATACAAGCCGGCAACCCTTGAAACGAGTCTTGTTATTCAGGTACCGCCTTTTGTTAAAGTAGGCGATGTTATCCGCGTGGACACACGCACCGGCCAGTATTTAACCAGGGCCAAATAACTGCCGAAGACAAACTAATCTCAAAACTACAGCCGGAAAACATACGCGGAAATTGAAACGCAACTCTGGCAAAATCGCATTTTTAATGGTTAAATAATTATTGGTTGGCATTGTGAGATTATTTATTGGCGATTCATAAGTATATTGAAACCGCATGTCTAAGAAGGTAAGCAAAATCCTTGTAAAAGTTTTTGGCTCTCGCAATGAGAGGCTGATAAAGTCATATTCGCAAATTGCGAGTGGTGCCAGCGAGTTTGAGCCGCAGATAAAACAGCTTGGCGACGATGTCTTAAAGGCCAAAACCGCGCAGTTCAAGGCCGCTCTTGCAGCCGATGCCCAGCCGGCCGAGATTCTGCCCGAAGCTTTTGCGGTCGTCAGGGAAGCTGCCAGACGCAATGTTGACATGCGCCATTTCGACGTGCAGCTTATAGGCGGCAATATCCTCTACGAAGGAAAAATTGCCGAGATGGTTACCGGCGAAGGAAAGACACTTGTAGCTACCCTGGCCGCTTACCTGGTTTGCCTTACCGGCAGGAAGGTCCACATAGTTACCGTCAACGATTACCTGGCAAAGCGGGATGCCGAATGGATGGGACCTGTTTACAGCGCCCTTGGGTTGTCCGTAGGCGCAATTCAGGCTGACATGGATACTTCCGGTCCTGAGCGTAAGAGTCAATACCAGTGTGATATAACTTACGGCACAAACAACGAGTTCGGCTTCGATTACCTTCGCGACAATATGAAAATGTCCCTCGAACAAATGGTCCAGCCGCACCTGCAGTATGCGATAATCGACGAGGTCGATTCAATCCTTGTCGATGAGGCACGGACACCTTTGATTATATCCGGGCCGGCCTTTGACGACGTTAGCAGGTACAAAAAGGGCGACCAGGTCTCCAGAAAGTTAATCGCTCTGCAGAATGATTACGACCGGACCAAGAAGCAAATCGATGCAGCCGAACGCACCAACGCAAATGCCCAGGGCGAACTGGCTGACGCCAAAAAGGCAAAGGACAACAAAAGAATTGAAAAGGCAAATGCCGCCATCGAAAAAAGTGCCCATGACCTCGAAAGTGCTCGGTCACGGCTGGCAGATGCCACCCAATATTACGAGGTTGAGTATGACAGAAAGGCGGTCCATCTGACGCACGAGGGAGTTTCTGCCGCACAGGACATAGCGGGCCTGGGCTCTTTTTTTACCGGCAGCAACATGGAATGGCCTCACCTTTTGCAGCAAAGCCTGCGCGCCCATGTAACCTTCGAAAAAGAAATAGACTATGTTGTTGCTGACGGCAAGGTGATCATCGTTGACGAGTTCACGGGCCGGCTCATGCACGGCCGGCAGTGGTCGGACGGTCTGCACCAGGCTGTTGAGGCAAAGGAAGCTGTTACAGTAAAAGAGGAAACCCAGACCCTTGCCACTATTACGCTGCAGAACTTCTTCAAGCTGTACGACCAGATAGCCGGAATGACCGGAACCGCCGCCACGGAATCCGAAGAGTTTATGAAAATTTACAAGCTCGAGGTCATTGTCATACCCACCAACATGCCCTGCATAAGAAATGATATGGACGATGTGATTTACAAGTCCCTGCCCGAAAAGTTCAATGCTATCGCCGATGATATAAATACCATCACGGCAGCGGGCCGGCCCGTTCTGGTCGGAACCGTCAGCATAGAGAAAAGTGAAGCCATTTCCCAGACTCTCACGAAAAAGTTTGGTATTGACCACGAGGTGCTAAACGCCAAGCAGCATGCCAGGGAGGCTGTTATTATCACCAAGGCCGGTCACCAGCACACCGACCGCACCGGCCGAATCCGCGGCAATGTCACTATAGCTACAAATATGGCTGGAAGGGGGACCGATATAAAACTTGGTCCCGGCGTGGCCAAAATAGGCGGCCTGCACGTGCTCGGCACCGAACGCCACGAGGCAAGAAGAATCGACAATCAGCTCAGAGGCCGCTGCGGCCGGCAGGGCGACGCCGGCTCGAGTCAGTTTTTCCTGTCCTTCGATGACGACCTTATGCGGGTCTTTGCGCCTGAAAAAACCGTCAAATGGCTTTCCTGGATTGGCTGGGAGGAAGGTCAGCCTATATATCACTCCCGCATAAGCAAAGGTATCGAAAGGGCGCAGAAAAAGGTCGAAGAGCGTAACTTCGAAATCAGAAAAAGCCTGCTCGAATACGATGATGTTATGGACTACCAGAGAAAAATATTCTATTCCCGCAGGCGCCAGATACTAGCCGGAAAAGGCCTCAAAGACATCATCGAGCAGATGATTGACCAGGCCGTCGAGAAAAGCTGCAGCACCATCCTTGCTGCCGATTATGCGTATAAATGTGTTGTCGAGTGGGCTGCCGTCAATTTCGGTACGGATTTGGATGTCTCCGAGGTAACCGGTTACAGCCAGCCGGAAATCGAAACCCTCATAAAACAGCGTGCAAAAGACAACGCCGCCGACCAGATATCACGTTCTCTCGGCGAATATCTTGAGGATTACGATGACATCCGAACCTGGGACATCGCTGGTTTGTGCAAATGGGCCATGAGTGCTTTCAGGGTCAGTTTAAGTGCCGCCAAAATAAAAAACCAGCAGCCCGCCGACATCGAACAGCAGTTGATTAGCGCCGCCGCTGAGCAAATCGACAAAAAGGACTGTTTGCAGCTTAATGAATTCCTCACCGACGATTTTGCTTTACGCATGTTTGCCGACAGGGCGCAGGCCAAATTCGACATAAACCTGGACCGTGAACAGCTAAAGGCAATGAACACCTCTGAAATCTGTGAGCTTGTTATCGAGCAGACCCGTGCCAAATACAGGCAAAGAGAGATTGAGTACCCTGTCGAATTTGCGATGAATATGGTTTACGGCCCAGCCGGAACAAACGTTTATGGTTTTGGCGCCCTCGCCGAGTGGGCCAACAAAAGGTTTGATGCCGACCTTTCAGCCGACCAGCTGCAGAACACAAAGCCCAGCCTGCTGCGAAAAAGGCTGCTTGAATTAAGCGAAAGCTTCAACAACGACCTGCTGGACGAGCAGATTGATGAAGAGGTTTCGCACTTAAGTACCGCGGAACTTCTTACGTGGGCAAATAACAGGTTTGATGCCTCTTTGACCGAAGCTGACCTTGGTGACGGCGGCCGGCAGACAAGAGAAAAACTTTCCGAAGTTGCAAAGCAATTTCTGCGCACCGAGTTAAACGAGCTTGAAAAGTACGTCCTCCTTCAGGTCTATGACAGCACCTGGAAGGACCATCTTTACGCGATGGACCATCTCAAGGACAGCATCTGGACGCGCTCATTTGCCGAAAAGGACCCCAAAACCGAGTACAAGCGAGAAGGTTTCCGCATGTTCAACGGCATGCTCGAGACCATTGACGGCCGTGTCACCGACATCATCTTCAAGGTCCATCTTGAGGCCGGTGCTCGTGCAAGAAGTGTCTGGAACGTCAGTGCCGCCGCTCATGACGAGGTAGGCCAGTTCGCCATGGCCGAGCGTCAGCGGGCCGCCGCTACTGCCCCGCAGGCCGAGCAGAAGGTCAGGCAGATAAAGCTGGACAAGCCCAAGGTCGGCCGAAACGAGCCTTGTCCCTGCGGCAGCGGCCGAAAATACAAGAAGTGCTGCGGCAAAACCGCATAGCTGATTCGTCGCTCGGTACTCGTCGCTCGTATATTCTTTTACCA
>SDBT01003121.1_pt1 | contig 28815 bp, 17 predicted proteins | sample 2277101 | NCBI WGS metagenome assembly SDBT01 (sample SAMN10404973, study PRJNA504765) | marine sediment metagenome | isolation source: marine sediment core GS10_PC15, 103 cmbsf | place: Arctic Ocean: Southern Knipovich Ridge | collected 2010
AAATCAATTATTGCTTCATCAATTGGATTATTAAGCTTTTGTAAGTGATTACGGTTATCACCTTTTAATAAAGCATTTTTCCAAAAGGCTACCGGCTTTTCCAGTTGATCGATAAAACAATATTCAGTACCTGCGAGCGTGTTGGAAAACTCCCTTTGACGATAAGCCGCTTTAATATCTCTTTTTGTTCTTTTTTCTCCTGCCCAGGTATATTCTGCAAAGGCAATAATACCCCGCGTATATAGTTCGAAATGTGGAGAGTCATCATCCCATAAAGTTAATAATAGTCCATTAAGACCATTGTTTATGGAACTTACGGCAAAGGATTTAATATTATCTATATTGCTTTCGTTTTGAGGCATCAAAACCCACCTGGTTTGTCCTGCTGTTGCCCCCATCACTTGCATCCCATTTTTACGAAACCATTCCATTGCCTTACTATTTCCTAAGGCCTGAGGATGAGAATAATTCCAGCGCATGTAAATGCAGTTTTTAGGAAATTGATCAAGAAACTCAAGTAATTTATGCTCGTTTTCTTCCCATATTTTATCCACTTCTTGTTTGGTAAGTTTGATGTTGAACATCGGTCGATAGACGTCTGTATGTTTTAAGGGCATATCATCCCAAAATATAGGGATGCGTCCATGTTCTTCGGCAAACTCACACACCTTATTCAGCCACATCAATTGTAATTCTAATGCCGACATTCCACTACCACGTCCGGTAGTATGTACTTCGTCACCACCAATATGTAAATATCTGCCATGAGGCGTTGCTTCTATTGCGTCCAGATACAGATCAAATTGAACTTCATACGTTTTCGGATCAAGTGGATTAAACGCCCAGTCACTTTTTGGATTATCGCGTAAATCTTTGTATTTATCATGCTTAAGAATAAAGGAAGAATGCCCTAATCCTTGTATCAACGGACTTATTTCAATATTTCGCTCTTTGGCATAATGACTAAGTTTCTTCCACTCACTTATACTCAATGCATCTGCCGAGCCTACTTCAGGCTGGCGTTCATACTTTATCTTATCTTCCATCTCTGCAATAATGGCATTCACTTTATATTTTGCCAATTTATCCACTAACTTATAGTAGTAATCAGTTTTTTCTATATGATGTTTCATATCAAGATGTATTGCTCTATATGATAGTAAAGGAAAATCTTTAATGCTGCACAAAGGCAAGCATACATCTTGCTCCTTTGCATCTTCCATGAGCTGTTCAAGTGTCTTAAATGCATAAAACAAACCGGCCTTATCTCTGCCCGTAATGCTTATTTTTTTCCGGGAAATATCAAGTGTATAGCCTTCGGCTTGCAGATCCAATGTTTTATCAATACTGCAAATAATTTGTGCTTTTGACTGTTTTTCAACGGCCTGAATATTTTTCAATAAATCACCACGTACCGGAAGATCAATTTCGGGGAAGGTATAATAATATAGAATATCATCGTATTTTAAGGTACTGCTGCCTTTGATTTCATACAGTTGTGGCAAGGGTAATATTTTAAAATCTCCTGGTTTTTCAATTGCTGACTGACATGAAAAGAATAAAATTAAACATCCCGAAAAGAACAATGCTTGAAATTCTTTCATAATATCTCCTGTTTATGCCGGGGGATTCATCTTCGCTGCAGTTGTAAAATCAGACTTCACCAAAGCCAGAAAGAGGGCCGCTGAAATACCTGCCGAACCAAATACCATACACATCACCATGATCTGATATCTTGCAGCTATGAATGGCGAAACTCCGGATAAAATTTGCCCTGTCATCATACCAGGAAGCGAAACCAAACCTACGGCAAACAGCGCATTTGTAATAGGAATAAGAGAAGCTCTAAGTGCGATAATACGTGCTTGTTCATACGAAGTATTTCTACTAATTTCTGCCTCTAATCTCTCTCCTGCAAGGCTAACACTATTCATTGCATTCGCAAAAATCATTCCGGCAAGAGGAATCATATAACTTGGTAAGTACCATGGTTGCAGACCGAGGACACCTTGCGTTATTAGTAATAGAATGACTATTCCACCCAGCGAAATAGAACAAAAAGATTTTAGGTACAATACCTTTCGGGGAATTTTTATGGTACGTAAAGCAATCCAGCTTGATGCAAAAAGCATAATTGCAAGAACAGCAACAACTATTAAAGCACTATCAGATTTAAAAATATAGGTTAAAAAATACCCGATTAGAAAAAGCTGGATCAGCATCCGGGAAATGGCATAAAGTGAATTCCTGTAACCTAAGCCCCATTTCCAAATAATTACAATAACGGCTATAACCGGGATGAAAGCCAGTATCAAATTTTCAATTGGTATTGTCTGTATTGAGTTATTCATAATGAATCACCAAAAAAATGCTAAATCGTGTTATTATTGATTAAGGTATACTTTTCATACCGCAGCCTTTTGCTGCAATCAAATGGAATTTTCTCCCCTGTCATTCCGTAGGAATCTTCCTGCTTGTCGAAATCGAACCTGCACGTAGGAAGATCCTTTCAGGATGACCCCGAGTACTCGGGACTAAAATAACAAAGTTTTTGGCTACAATAGAATACCGTAGTCAAAGGCTGCAAACAAAGGATTTAAATATATGACCTATAAAAATCTCTTAACAGGTATTCCCTTTTCCTTCAAACAATCGAATATTTGTAGATAACCTGCTGCTGAATAATCGGGCTCGATATGAAATTCTATCTGTAGCGGACCGTCCGCATTCTCTTCAATGGTTTTGTCTATCCAGGAGATAGCTCTATCTTTGACAGAAGCTCCTGTCAGGCATTCGACAGGTGGTGCTATGTTTATCTTGAAATCGTTTCCCATTGCAGACCTGATTTTTGCAATGGATGTCCCGGAACCGGTGTCGATTATTGAAAGATTCTTTATCTTGGAGAACGCCTCAATTAAATGGTCTGAATACCCACAAGAATGTAAACGAACAGATTTAAACTCCTCACTAAACCTGTCAATAAATGGCACGATGGTATTTGAAAACTGATCACCGCTTATCATCGATCCGGAGCATTCTCCGATATGAATCGAAGATATATTAATATTGGCAAGAGATGAGTAATGTTTAAGTAATATAATATAGGTCTCTGTAATCCATGACAGTATTTTAGAAAAACCCTCAGGGTTATCCAACATCATCATGAAAACTTTTTCACCAAACAACTTCTGAGCGGTTGTAATCAATCCATGGATGGTTGCCCTGCCGGAAGAATCCCAAAAAAATGGAGGGATCGGTTTTAAGTCAGGTCGATCTCTATTAATTGTTTCTAACTGCGAGTTAAACAGCTGTATTTTCTCGCTTTCTAATAATGACTTTGGATCAGGTAAATCATCAATGCTATCTAAATTTTCAAAGGGTTTACTGTCGATATCCGGATCTTTATCGTCAAAACAGATTAATTTGGCCCCAACCGCCATGCCAAGAAGCATATTTGGTTGAATACCGCCAATAAGAATCTGATTGGAATCAAAATATTCTGCCTGAACAAGGTTTGATTCCATGTTGTATATAGGCAGATCAGGGAATTTATTTGCGACGAAAAGATCAGCAGCCCTATCTTGATTCCATCTAAATAGAGGATCGAAATAGTATTTGTCTTGAAAACTAAAGCTATCCTCTTTGTGCAACCAGCCTTTTGAAACACTTCCTTGAATTGTTATCATTGTATGATCCTTTATAGAATGCAAGCCATCAGCAGCGCGAGGCATGAGCGTCTGGCTACGTGTCATCAAATCCTGATCGCACAAAAGACCGGGCATTGGGAAAGATCTCCTCCATCTTGCGACGGAGTCGTCCCAGATCGACAAGCAGGTCAAGGATACTGTCTTCTTCATCGCCGAAATGGCTGCGGACTGCTCCCCATGCGGCGATAGAACGATCGAGTCCGATGAGAGCGACCTTGGCCGAACCGTCGGAATCTTTCGGATATTCTTTCAACATCTCAGGTGTTTCTTCGAGATCTCCATGGACCGCTCTCACCAACTTCACATAGATCTGATATTGATACCAACGAATAACCTCTACTGCATCCTTTAGGCCGGCAGCCTCGGCAAATGGATTAGTCCCGGGCAAATCAAGGTCCACCTGCAACCTGAGATCGTCTTCCTTCTGATCAAAAAGGCCGTCTGCCGAATCAAACCATTCTTCGGCCATCTTTGAATATCTTTTTGCGGCCCGGACACACTCATGGTCGCGGGCGGCCTCCTCAAGTTGCCTTTCCTCCTCTGCAACGGCTTGCAGATCCAAAGCCGCCAGGTCAATACCTTGTTTCTCCGCTGTTTCCATGATCATTTCCAGCGTTAACTGGAATACTTCGTGCAAATTCTGCCAAAAACGCGCGTTATCGATGTCCCGGTCCTCCGGGCTTGAGAATTGCTGCTCCCCTAATGCGAAATTCGCGCAACGTGACGTCAACGGACAACGCTCGCACCATCGGTCACAGTAATTGTAGACACCGGATATGAAGTTAGGGTTCTGCAATATTTGGATTAGGTTTTCCTTTTTCATCGCATGACTCAATTCCTTGAAAAACTTATTATCCCGATTATTTTTTTATAAATATTACTCAACCAAAATCCCTTTGGTTATTTAGATCTCGTTTTTCTCTGGAACATTTTTCCAGATCTATATTGAGTAAATTTGCAAGATCGCATATATTCCAGATTACATCAAACATTTCATGACCAATTTTTCTTTTTATTTCTTCAGTATCCAGGTCAGGTTGATTTAATTTTATTAATTCGTTACTCAGTTCACCAATTTCGGATATAAGAAATCGAAATCTTTGGTCAATACTTCTGTCAAACCAGTTATTTTTTTTACAAAGATCTTCGGCGTGCTCTTGTATTTCACTGATTCTCATGATTAATTTCTCTTCATGATAATATCTTCAGAAAATCTTAGTAATAGTTGATAGCCTCCCTCAAAGGGTGTCGAAGATTTATTTTGGCCAACAATTCCCATCACGGTTACTTTTCCGGTAGGAATTGTAATGCCGCGTAGATTTCTTGTATTGCTGATCCTTAAAATCATTTTTCCTAGACCATCTGTGATTTGATAATTATGATAGGCCTCGAAAGTACCACTTTCAAGAAATGTTACATTTTCAATCTTTACAAGCATGCCTTCGAGCATTTCTTTTCCATTCCATTTCTGGCTATTTATATCGGAAATGGTGACCAATTGCGGTTCCGGCCCGGTCACATTTTTATGTACGACCACTTCCGAGACTTCTGCATCATAAACATATTCGGTCAGACCTTTATAAACTACAAGTGGTCCGGTAATGGTTACCGAATCACCCATATTCATTTTTGAGACATAAGCATTACCATAAATGGCTACACCAGCCTCACCATCCTGGATAAAGGCCGGTCCATTTCTGCCAAATTGAGTTGTGGCAGTGACAATTCCAGATACAGTCTTTGTTGAATCATTGTAGATGGGTACACCCTGACTGTTATTTTGTCTAAGCTTTAAAATAGATACGTGTTCAATTTCTTTAATAATATCTAAATCTTCAGCCGATCTGGGATATAATAGGTAACCTTGATCATAGGGTACAGATGATTTAAACTGACCCAGGCACCCGGTGATAGAAACCCGTTCTGCGGGAATCGAAATATTCACTAAATCGATATTTTCATCAATTTTTATCTCTAAAGTATCTCTGTCATCTGTAATCTTGTAATTGGTATTACCACTAAAACTTCCTGATGAGAGAATTTGTACATCTTCTATTTTTATTAGTCTCCCTTCAAGCAATTCCCTTCCGTTCCATTCCTGCTCCTTAACTTCGGCGATTGTGACTAAGCGAGGTTTTGGAAGTTCTTCTTTTTTATGTACAATAATTTGTGATATTTCCGCGTCAAAAGTAAGCTGGGTTAAACCCGAAGATTGTGAAAGGGTGCCTGTTACAGTAACCAAATCGCCCGTACGTAATTTTCTTACGATATCGTCCCCATAAACGGCAATTGCAGCCTGGTCATTCTCTATAAAGGCATTCCGGTCACTTCCAAACTCTTTTGATGCTGTGACAATACCTGTAATAGTTTCAACCGAACTGATATTTACCGGTATACCATTTTTATCGTTTTTTCTTAATGTATATATCGTGCTCTCCTCCTGCTCATATGTCAAACGAAAATCCCCAATCACAGGCAAATGATCACTGGCAGTTTCACTATCATCTTTCTTAACACCGTGTTCTGCAAGTACATTTTCAGGCATCGCAGGGGTAAACATAACAAAACTGTTTTCTAATTCAAGAACAGATCCGGAGTAGATGAAATAATCCAACCTTCCATTTGAATATGTCCCGGGTCTACCGCTACCGGTATGGGTAAACGTATGAGGAAGGTTTGATGAGAAGGGTTTTGCATCATCGAAGAATGTCCCATCCCAGTCCGGCGTAAAATCTTCACCAAATATGTCTTCCTGAACAATATCTCCCTCTAACAAAGTTGTCACCTGTCTCGGATCCCCCACAAAATTCATATCTCCTACAATTATCACCGGTGTTTTATCGCTTATAGTTAAATCACTTCCGGGAGATTTTGCATCCCTGATAAAAGCAGCTATAGCATCCACCTCGTCCTGTCTGGAAGAGTCATTATCACAGCAAGTGGGGTGAGCGACAATGACCAACAGGTCGTTATTATACGCCGGTCTTAAATCGAGTAAAAATGCTCCGTTACCAAAAGGCCCTGCAGAGCTATGATGCTTAAAAGAAAATCTTGTTGCGAGAACATTATCAGCGGTCCGTTTTGCCTTCCAGCTTTTTCCTCCGTCTGACGGAAGAATTTCTTCAAGACGGGTTGTTACGTCTTCCAGGCTATAATCCGGGTATAACTCTGAAAAGCCTATTATATCAGGTTGTATCGCCTGATACATCCGCATATATGCCTCTTTTCTATCTTTTCTAAAAAAACTGCTAAAGAGAACATTGTGTGAGAGGATTCTGATATACTCATCAGATGTCTTCACTAACGAATACTCTTCTAATGGAGAAAATGTATAATTCCCAAATTGATATCCAGCGCCCCCATTTTCTGACGGGATAGAACTACCTGTTGATTCATCTCTGATGAGTAGTCTGATTTTTGGATGTGTAAATAATTTTTTACCATTAAACGAGGAATTCAGGTTCATGGTGATCTCATACCTATCAGACCAGACAGTTGGTGATATAATAAGGAATAGAGCACCTACTCCTATGGTATCTCGGTTGTTGTCAAAATAGATTATCCCCTGTCTCTCCCCAAACCTGAATTCAATTTCAGCCCCAATGCCATTTACGGGTTTTCCGGTTAAAAGATCATCATCAGAATCTATATAAAGTGTCAATGAATTATTGTTTTGGAGCGATAAAACCTTATCCGTTTCGAAATAAATGTAAAGAATTTCTTTATCGTTAATTACTTTCAATGCATGGCCTTGATCTGCACCCGGTGTAACATGGGCTATATTTGGAAAAATATCCCAATCTTCGAATTCCTCATCAACCAGTATTCTGGGCAATATAGATTCTTCGCCAATGCTAAAATTATAGGAAGTTGCAGTCAGGCTGCTTTCCATCTCCGGAATTATTTTAACTTTACAGGCAGCAGATTTAATATTGGGTAAAACCCAATCGATAGAGCCCAGACCTGCCTCAATATTTGATCGTATGATACTCCAGTTATTTCCCCCGTCGGATGAAAACTGAATCTCAACTTTTCCATCAATGGTTGTTTCCCATCTAATTTGAGTATCAATCCCACTTTGAAAATATTCACCCCCAAATGGGTTTAAGAGAGAAATTTGACCATCAGGCGTTAAATACTTTGTTTGGGCTAAACCAATTCCTGATAATAATTGAAATGTCATTATGATAATAACTAATGTTTTGTACAATCTACCTTCCTTTTGATATCCAGGTATTTCATAGAAAATAGGAGCAGAGATAGAACTTTTAATATATTTTCTTCTTAGTTATTTAATCAGGAATAACTTTTTTATATCTACATAATTACCCGCTTCTAATTTGTAATAATACACACCGCTGGCAAATCCTGATGCATCCCAAACATACTTATAACTTCCCGAACTTATTTGTCTATTGAGTAGCCTCGCCACTTCCTGACCAACTGAGTCATAGACTTTCAAACTTACAAAATCTGGTTTTGGTATAGAGAACTCAATCGTCGTACTGGGATTAAAGGGATTTGGGTAATTTTGTTTCAGGTTAAATTCAAGGGGAATGACAGGATTAGCATCTGATAAGCTCAGTGGCACGAAACTTAGCATAAAACTATCACTCCAGAAAAATTTATTATCACTGAGAACATCTATAAAAACCAGTATGCTATCTACAGGATTTTGGGCAATAAAGATGTAAAATGATTTACTCTCTTCTTTTTTACCGGGGGCGATATCATCAAACGGACGGAAATTATCTTCAATGCTAATCTGAGGGTTACTGGTCCTTAGCTCGGCGGTAATATCCGCTGCCGTGGTTACCGTACCATTGTTACGTAAGACTAAGCGTACTCTGGATCTGGTTCCAATCTGCTGGGCGATATATACACTGTCAAATACCACCGGTCCAATGGTTGTAAAATTTGCCGCATCAGATAAAAGGTTTTTGTAGAGGGAGTCCAGAGTGATTGTGCTAATATGAACCATATACTCTTTCTCGTCAGCGCTCACAGGCCAATATCCGCTATATAATCCGTCTCCGGCAGTTTTGTCACCATGACTGCCATCATCGTACATTCCGACAGTGTCCACGACACTCAGGTCAGTACTCTCAATAATTGAGTTCACATGAACAGTATGGCTATCCGGATTAACTATTTTAGTTACAACACTTAAGGTGTCTTTTCCGGGAGTGAGGAATTTGCCATTAACGCTGCAATTTTGTGCAAATGGCCCTGAGCTGGGAGAATAAAGGCTTAAGGTTACCGACTGAGAGGAATTGGGAAGAACATCCAATCCAACATGATAGACGGCATTTTGTCCGGCCTGATCAATTTGAAGTATGGTCCCACCGGTAATCTGTGGATTAACCCCATCTTCAGGCATAATAAAACGGATCCGGGTATGTTCGAACTGCTCATCAAAATTATTGGTTATCCGGGCGGTAATTATATAATTTAAACCATTATTAGCCGGTTCAAACGCGATACTGAGATTTTCCCCACTGTCTCCGGCATGAAGGGTTGGTGAAGGTATAATTTTATCGCCACTTACCCGAATTAAACGGTAGGCCCGCCGGCCATCAGTGCATGCATCAGTGCTAATATTAAAGGGAGGTGTATCGATTGATCCGGAGCTACTATGCGTATGCCCCCAAAGAGCAAGATCAACCCCTAGCGCTTCAAGATTTAAACTACTATTGAAATCATAATGATAAAATAATATTCTCAGCATAGATTCATCGAGATTACCCAATTTGTTCTCAAGCCAGGCCAATTGGCTGTCTATAAAACTTTCCCCACCATAAATTTCTGATCGCCACCCATCATAGTTTAGATATGCTTCCAGTCCAATAAAATAACATTGACCATAGGTAAATGAATAGTCCTGCGTATACTGAGGATTCATCCCCCCGGGTGAATCAAGATATTTCCAGCCAAAAAATCTCCACCAATCTCTTCGTGCTGTTCCATCCGACATGGGCGTATCATTCCAACCACCTAAGTCATGATTCCCCGGAACAATATACAGAGGTACTTCAAATTCGGATAAAAGATTTTTTGCTCTTGTATAAGCTCTAAAATTAATATAGTCTTCAAGTTCACCCTCATTTACAAGATCCCCGGTATGCAAGACGAATTCAGGATTTATCAGGTGAATATCTTTCATAACTTCTTTAAGGTCCGCTATTGATGATGAGTCCTGTTGAAAATTATCATCTCTGCAAAAATAATGGGTTGGCAGATGGGTATCCGTAATATGGATAAAATAAAAATCATCCTTAAAGTTCTGTATAACATGAACAGCATTCTCAGATATATCGGTATCACTACCAGGTATATCTAACTTTAAATCATATAGCTGGTAAATTATATTCTCAGGGATGACTGCCTTTAGAGTCCACAATTGTTTATCGGCATCAAATACCTGGCCGAGTTCAGTAAGTTCAATTTCATAATCTTCATGAATTAGAACCGCAGACCAGAATGAAGGACTTTCTGATAAATCACAAACAATATCGAGTGTATCAGCGGGCTGAATAATTGCCGGAATATTTAATAAAGGACGTTGAATAATTGTAAGCGTATCTCCAATTGCCATCGTAGGCAGCTCTTTTATATCCGACAGGTATCGGGGTTCTAATTTATAGCTGTTCATATCATAGAATAGAATACCCTTTATGGAAGAGATTGGTGTACCTGTGACAGGAATTTCATAAGAGAAATTTTCCGCATAATTACCAACGATGCATAATCCTCTTAAACCATTGCAGGCTCCCTCGATCGTATTAACCTCCCATTCTCCATTTCCCAAATTATCATCGGATATATAGACATCATTCACCTGAACCAAAACCCCTTCGTATAATTTTGCATTTGGGGCATCTGAGGTAATATCAATCGTACTGACTATTTCTGTTTCCGGCAGCGGATTTCCTGTACTCAGAAGTGCATAACTATGTACCTGGATTCGCATCATCCCATCATTTTCACGAAATTCACCGGTAACGCGTAACGCATCTCCTTCATTTGCATTCAATGTGGTCGTGCTGTCATACAACAATATACCGCTAAAAGATCCTCCGCCAGGTTCCTCTATAAATGTTTCGTTGGGATAGAATACACCGGTAGCCGCTGTCACGATACCTGCGACAGTTAACGTATCCCCCAGAAGTGCTAAATTTTGCTTAACCTGTGGGATGGAATATATATTGGAGGTATCGCCATCAGCAATATCTGAGCGGTAACGCGGTTCAATTTTAAAATTGTTATTACTATAATTTAAAATTCCGGTTATAGATGATATTTCGGTGCCAATTTCCGGTACGTTATATAGAAGATTATCTGCATCATCATCAATTCGGCAGGCCCCACTTCCGTCGTCTACAAGCCATTCACCATCCCCCAGACTATCCTGGAGCACTGAAACATTTTCAACTTTAATTAACACACTCTCATATGATTCTGCTGATGAAGAGGCTGTGGCCAGGTCATTTGTATTAGCCACTTCAATGGCCGGTAAGGGATTTCCATTGCTAAATATGTAAAAACTTTTTACAGAAATTTCAGTTAATCCATTCTTTTCAGAAACAATACCTATTACCCGAACGCGATCTCCCTCTTCAGCATAAAAATCGCCTGAATCATCCCATAATGCAACACCACTAAAGAGCCCTCCATCTGCATCCTCCATAGAGGTTCTTCTCACATCAAAGATCCCGGTACTTGCTGTAATAATACCAACTACTGCAACTTCCCTGCCCTGGAGCGTGGGATCCTGTTGAACCGTGTAAATATCAGTTACTAAGGTTTGTGCATTAAGTTTAAGTGCAAACAGAATTAGGAAAAGAATTGATATTCTGGTAATTTTTTGCTTGCCCCATTCCATTTGATTAATCTCCAACAATTAGTGAAGGTGATTGTCGGAACTGATTATACTCCATCACAACTTCCCATAAATGATACTTATAGAAACATCAAATTAACTCCGAGGGTTTATAAAAGGAATTTTAGTACTCAAGGGAAGTAAATTTCTCATTTTATCGATGAATCAAGGATCTTAGAAATGACCCTCTTGAGGAGTATCACAAACATCTACTTTTCTCACTACAATCCAAATAAAAGCCTTTTAAATTCTGGTTCTATTACCAGAGTTATTCAAATTGGTCTAAAGAGGTTCCTTGGGTACATCATCTTCAGATATTGAATGTTGATATCGCTCGATAGTAGAATTATCTGTATTGGTAATATATACAACCTCATCATCAGAAACAGTTATGCCCATTGGATTACTAAATCTTGCATTTACTAACCCCTCTTTTCCCAAATTAGCTGGTCGTCCAGATTTTGTTCCCTTGTTGAAGAATTTCGATATTTTACCATCATCAGCACTGTCAAGAACAAATATGGCATCATCCTGACCTAATGCCAGATCCTGAGGCCCCAAGAATCGATTGAGATCCATAATTGGATCTTCGTAAAGGGTGTAAGCAGCATTATAATTATCACCCACTCTCTTAAGCTTTTGAACAAGAAAATTACCACCAAGTTGTGTAAAATATATATTTCCCTCACTGTCACAAGTTATGCTCCCTGGATTATCTACCGTTCCCGCTCCGGAACCAAATTCTGCAATATTTTCCAGGTATAAACCACTAAAAATGGGGTAGGGATATCTACCTAAATCAACAGCGGCAGTAATTATCAAAGTCAATTTTAAGATTCTATTATTTGTTTTGTCAGTAACAAAAACAGTATTATCACCTGCGGGTCCAAATGTGACTCCTTGAAAACTGGCATTTTCATCTTCATCAACATAAAAGGGATGAACTCCAAGAACTGAATCAATAAGTGCTGCATTAGAAGAATAATCGGGCTCACCATTCTCAGTCGTATCAACTGCAACAGCATTTATCCCGGCAAAGTTAATAAATTGATTCCAGACATAAATTGTATTTGAGCCGTTTACGATTAGCAAATTTAACTTAGAATCAATATCAATACTAAGTGGACTCTCGACAGGAAATATCCTGTCTAATTTTTGATGTGTCGCTAATTCACCTGACTGTGTAACTGTAATAATTCGATCATTATTCTTATCAGCAATAAATATATACCCATCATCTCCAATAGTTATATCAACAGGTTTCATACGCTTCTCAGGAAAATATCCCATCGATGAGGCTGTCCAATCCGGTCCCAGGTGAATATAGGATGTATCGTTTGCACCAAATGAGTCGGGAGAATTTAACACGGATGGTAGTGGCATTTTTTCACCACACCCTGCAATTAGAAATAATATCAATAATATAACAATACCAGCAAATCTCAAACTAATCGCTCCTAAAATTGAAAATCCATCGTAAACTGATGAGTTGAGCCTAGATTTGTAAAACTCTTGTAGGCATAATCCACCGATAGGTTAGTTGAACTGATCGGAATATTAATCCCTGTCCCAATCGTAAATTTTTCTTCATCATAATTTATTTTATAGCCTGCACGTAAATGCAGTCTTTTAATATAGCTGAAATCGAAGCCAATAACGGCATTTTCAGCATTATCCACAGGATGATTGATCTGAAATGAACTTGTAAGAGCGTACCTTTCGGTTTCAATCACTTCCATAGCAGCCCCTACCCGGAAGGTCGTGGGAGGCGAGAAAGGCTCATAATTTTCATTTTTATAAGTGCCATCCTTTGTCTCTTTTAAATAACTTCCTTCCGGTTTCATGTCAGGTCCAAAATTTGACAGGCTAACAGCAAATCTTAAACTTTTAAATCCGGTCCAGTAAAAAGTCCCTATATCAACCATCCAACCGCCCATTTTTAAATCTGCCAGTCCCTCTTCAATATATTTTATGGTGGTACCAAATGAGAATTGATTTGTTAACTTCATGGAAAATGTCAGCGCTCCAAAAGTGTCATAATATCTGAAGTATTCGCCGTTACCTGTGGGATAGTATTCTGTGGTCACTTCCATGTCAGGCATGTGCAGCATACCAAGACTTATCCCAATGGTACCCAGTCCCTCGAGATGATGAACATAACCTAAATATTCATACTGTATGTCTACCGGCCACTCGATATGGCTTAGTGTAAGAGAATTCCCTTCTACCTGTGCCGCTGCCGCAGGATTCCAGTAAAGAGTTGTTGCATCATTAGCCATCGCCACATAAGCCCCACTCATAGCAGCTGCATCAGCTCCCACATCAATTTTTAGAAATGTCGCCGCTGCCGTTCCTACTCTCTGCCCACCCAGAAGTGGAAAAAGATTTTGGGCCAAAACAGCGGAACCCAGAAAATGAAACATTAAAGCTATGAATATTATTTTCTTCATTTTTTTCTGCAAATCAAATTAATTGGTTATTCTAAAACCTAAGGGACAAACCCAATGTTAGTCTCCTCGGCCAGCGATATTTTGACGGATTATAGATGGGATTAGGCGTTGGATTAAAATCTCTTGTATAACCCGATGTTAAAATATCACCCGGTCGGTACTCCAGGCCGGTGTAGGGATTGATTATTCTTGGAATTTTTGCATCCAGTACATTTTCAATTTCCACAATCCCGGTTAAAGTCAGACCAAATATATCAAGATATTTATATAGGCGGAGATCCAGTTGATGCCAGTAAGGGGCCATCTGAGTATAGGGATTAGCATCATCATAAATTTCCTGGTCTATATCAATCAATTGTGTGTATCTTTTTCCTGATTCCAGTTCCCAGCGAAAACTCATTCCCCATTTAGAAGGGAGAGGAAGTCCCAGGAAGGTGATTAATTCATCGCCGACATGATAATTAAGATCAAGCGTAAGTCGAATCGGCGTATCCCAGGATAAATAATTTTCTTTTAACGGCTTTTCTCCCAGCTGACCTGACGCTACAAGTAAATTGTCATTTGGATTTGATGCTTTGCCTTTGCTGACCGCGTAAGTAAAATTAAGCGCCCCGGTTAAATGCTTCGCATATCTTTGTTTAATCCTTAATTCCACGCCTTTGGACCTGGCATAATCCATATTAAAATACATATAGTAACTGATGTTGCCTAGGCGTGGATTTTCCATCTCCACCCTTTCGGAGGAGGCATAGTCAAACATATCTTTATAATATGCTTTTAACTCCATTACCAGATTTTCATTAAACTTGTGCTTTAATCCCATCTCATATGCGACGGTCGTTGTCGGATTCAGGTTAGGATTACCAAAGAGCTGATAAGTAGCCGGAGATGTGGATTTTAATTTTGCATATACATATTGCCCTTTTGGTTGTTGCGAGAAATGACCGTAGTGAAAATAGAGGACATCCCGATCAGAGATGGGATGAGAAATCCCTATCCTGGGACTTAAATGCCCTTTTCCCCGTAGTCCAAATAGTTCAAAAGTCTCCTCATAAAATAACCGGCGTGCCTCATCAGAAATGATAACAGTTTCCGGATCATCTATAGCCTCCTGGACAAATTTTCCAGGGAACCAGTAATCATATCTCATCCCAATATTAACGATCATTCCACCATACTTGATCTGATCCTGAATATAAAAATTGCCTAAATAGGAATGAACCTTGTAAATATCATAACTTCTTCCATAACCAATTTCAGTATCCACCCATGGATCAACAATATCAACTACCTGCATTTCTGTATAGGCGATTTCAAACCCAGCTTTAAACTGTTGATCATTCGTAATTTGACTGGTAATCTCAGATTTAACAGACCATCGGTCGCTGTAATAATCATACCATTGACCATAATCGCCATAGTCGTAAAAGCCATCTCCACGTCTGATTGTCAAATTCCCCTGGGAATCCGGGAAATAGCGTATGGGGTACAAATCAAGTCGTTCCGAATAGTCGGACCAGTGCTTGTTTTGAACAGCACTGTGAGTAGAGTTATAGAAATCACTAACCGTAATCTCGTAAAATGTCCTTTGATTTAACGTATGCTTCCATATGACATTGATTAAAATAGCTTCTGTTGTAAAAGTCGGATAGTTATCAAGATTTTGGCTATAGTTATAGGGATAATATGCCCCCGAGATCAGATATCTCCTGAAAAATCCTTGATTTATTCCTAATGAGCGATCATAAGAGACAGAGATCTTCTGACTTGGATTGATTTTCCAGGTTAGTTTGCCCAAGATATGCCAGTCATTTTCCTGTCGGGGCGCAAACATATCAAGATTAGAACGACTGGGATAGAGTCGGGTTGCTTGATTAAGATATGTATCAGAGATATTGCCATAGCCAGAAACAAAAAATGATATTTGTCCGGGCAAATTCATACCAAATATTGGAAGAATGTAATTGGTTAAAAGTTCAGGACCACCAAAATCAAATTCTACAATTTGAGTATTAGAATTACTAAATGCTCCTAATCCCAGATGATCAGATTTGAGTTTAAAACTGCCGGAAAAAATGTCGTCCCCCTCCTTTGTAACAACATCAATGATACCGGACATTGCCTGACCGTATTCAGCATTAAAACCACCTGTAACAACTTTTAACTCTTTAATCGCACCCGGATTGACATAAACCGTATTGCCATAACCGGATAAAGGATCTTTTACAGAGACTCCATCGATGATATACATACTTTCATCAGCGCGACCGCCCCTAATATGAATTTCACCATCCTTTTTTACAACACCAGCTTGTTGTGCGACAATGTCGTCCAGACTCTCTACAATTTTATTCTCGATGTCTCTGGAGGAAAATGATTCTTCGGATGAAGTCAGATCAACCTCGAGCAAAGGCCTCTCTCCAATCACCTCAATTTCCTCTCCAAAGGCAAGAATTGACTCTTCCAATTCTACTTCTAAGATTTCTGTTTGACCGGGTTCAACCGGAACTCCTGTCTTTAAATAAATTTTATATCCGATAATTGATACTTCAATATCATATTGTCCGGGACTAACATTAGTGATCAGAAATTGTCCTTCAAGATCAGTCGCCGCCCCCATGTAAGTTCCTTTTAGTTGCACATTTACGCCTGCCAGTGGTTCCTGATTTTTTTTATCAATAACTATCCCGGCTACTTTACCTTTATCCCCTTCTTGTGCCAGGGCGGCTATATTGAGAATAAAAGAGATTAAAGCAAATGTGATCAATCTATTCATCGTTCAAACTCTTCTTCCAGAATATATTTTAAAACATATTCCAAATTTGATTTACCATAGAGATCATGAAATGGTAAGGAAAAATATATTGATTTCCCCAACCCGACTTCATATCTGAGTCCAACTGCCGGTGATCCCTTATATGGGACCGGCGTACTGGCGATTGAATCGGGTTCCATACGATAAACCACATCAGAATTTGAACCGGGTATAAGTGCCGAAACTCTAACAGCAACTAACCTTGCCAGTTCCAAATCCCTCAAAGAATCTTCCGGTGTATTTGTAAACGAAGCAAGAACCTTCAACCCTGACAGCAATCTTCCTCCCGGATTTAACTTATAGACGGAATCAATATCTGTAAATGTCCATAACGTATCAGGTGACACTTCATTGCCATTGGTTATAAAAACATTCCCGCCTTCAGCCATATATTGGGTTAAACTTAATCCTGCTTCAGAAATGTTGGTTCTACCATAATAGGAAAACCAGATTATTTTACGAAAATAAAACAAATTTGCCTTAATATCAGCCGTTGTATAGGGCAGACTATTTTGCGGATTAATCTCCGGATTACTTGTAGTTCCTATTTCCCATACACTATATCCCTCGTCTCCAACTATATTTTTTAGCATATTTTCATATATACTCTGGACCTCATGTGTATTTTGATCCAGGGCATAATCATTTACCAATAAAACATCCCCGATGGGTTCTTTTACCATCCAGGTGTTTGGAATATCATCATCATCAGGATCCGGGAATGATATGATATTGCTCTGTGCACCGGCAATATCTTCCGCTTTCAGGAAGAAACGATGTTCACCTGGTTCGAGACTTGACAATGTAATACTTCGGTTATCTCCGGCTAGCTCTGTCCAGGAATTTGTATCATCCAGGGCATAGTAGATTTTTGTAACAGTTTCAATACCATCAGGATCCGAAACATCCCAGATAAAAGTACGTGTTGGAAATGTATAAGCCGTTACATCAGGATTTCCGGCGGGGGCCGGCGGATTCGAATTCAACTTAAATTCAATTTCAGGCATTGAATTATAAACCGGAAAGGTCTGAACAGCTGGTGTTGGATCAATCAGACTATCATTATCCACAGCCCAGACCCGGAAAGTAAATTCATCATAGCTGGAGCGAATTGGCACAAAGAAGGTATCATATTCCAAAGTCGTCCAAATGGGTTTATCCTGATAGTCCCATTGATAATAATATCCAACAACCTGACCATCCTTGTCATCACCCCACCAATGCAGAATCTGTTTACTGGCAGTAGTAGCTATACCCGTAGTTCCTGATGAATCCTCATCAATAGCATCCGGAGCCGGGAATAAAAATAAAAAGGTCTCCGGCGATTGATTTCCAACCAATGCCGATTCTTTGTTCGGATGAAGAGGGTTGGTATCGCAGGTAACAGAATAAAATGCTAATAGAGCTAATAATAAATATTTTCGTGTCATACTTGTCCAAATTGGTCTTAAAATCGATTAATTAATTCAGCCTGGTTCATGCAAACACCCTCGTTCCCGCATAAAATATACGGGAACGAGGGAAAGTAATTGAGAATTCAGGCAAATAGTTATTTAATCAGGACCATTTTCTTTGACTCCATAAATTCACCGGCTTTGATCCGGTAAATATAGACGCCTGTTGGGACCTGAAGGCCATGATCACTTTGTCCATTCCAGTTAACGACATGGCTTCCGGCTTTAAAGTTTTCCTTCACCAGGGTCCGGATCTTTTGGCCAAGCATATTATAGACAATAATGGTTACATCATGAGCCTTCGGAATTTCAAAGTAAATCCGGGTTTCCGGATTAAATGGATTCGGAAAATTTTGTTTCAATTGGTATGTTAATGGTATCGGTTGAAAATCAGGATCAATACCAACGACAGAACCAAAATCAGCAGCACTTCCGATTTCCATTTTAAAGGTACCAAAACTGAACACAAAAGAACCCTGAATCATATCCACTTTGTCTCCCTCACGTATTGTATCACCAAATGCATAGAGGAAGTCATCGCCAATTATAAAACCAGGGAACTCGCAGTCATCATCAACCAGGCAGGGACCGGTTCCGTCATCGAATGTAACATCATATGAATTAATTGATGTTAAGGTAACATTTTCGATTTTAACCAGACTGCCTTCATAAGACTCAGCGACATCACTACTATCTTCATTCAGATCGGCCGTATTAACCAATACACTATTAATAGATTCTCCGGTACTTACAACTTTGACAGAATCAGCTAAGATAAGTGTATTATTATCAAACATATAAGACCACTCAGGATTATAGTCTGTCACCGTTCCATTTACTTTTACTTTGTCACCATTCTGAAGATTCAGGCCCATTCCCTCAGCATAGACATACAGACCATTCCATGCGCCTTCTGCATCCTGAATCGGAAAGGAGACATAGCCATTTAAATTAAGTGTATCTGCACATAACACACCGGTAATCTCGACATTAACACCTTCGAAAGGTGAATCAGCCAATTTCCACGGTGTGTATTGAATATCACTTATTGTGAGAGAACCGTCTGTTACCGGATAGCAAAGATTTTGTAAAGTCGTATCGGCAGGAGCAGTACTCGCCTGATCTTTGTCATCAGTAACTACGATATAATAATCTACCCAACTGTCCAATGCCTGAGCAGGAATTTCACCTGTAAAGGTTCCCTCTTCATTATCTGTCATGGGAACCATAACAGTTGCACCCTTGTCTACACGATAGTACAAAGAAGCACCCGTAATTGTAAGTTCTGTTTCAACATCGACAGAGACCTTCACAGCATCCGTTGCAGTTGGGATTCCCACATCTCTTCTTGGATTAGTTAAAGCAGGTGGTCCGCCACCTCCCCATACGATGTCTGAAGAGTAGAGTGGTTCAAGCACATAGGCTGTCGAATCTGCATAGCTGCCATAGTGATGGTAAACCCAACCACGGATTGAGTCAGCAATGCTTCCCATTGGAGGATCCGGATAATTCGACAGACTGTCAGAATCATCGTCAACCAATACCGCACCAGTTCCATCATCTACCTCGAACAGCTCAAATTGAGGCAGAAGATTTACGGCTTTAGCATTCTTAACATATACCATAACATTGCCCCACTGTTCTGCCGTGACGGGCAGACGCAAATCCCCGGTTTCAACATAATCGGGATCTGGAATGGGTTGTCCGATATCAAGGATCTGAATAGGGCCTGTAATCCAGAATTCTGTCATATTACTGGGACCGGTACTATATTCACCGATATACCCTGACATTTCTATCAGGTCACCTTCCAAAAGTTGTGGATAGGCGGATGAGTCGGCATGATATGATAATATGCTACTCCAAGGACCACCACCAATCTCAGAAAAGATGAATTTTATTCCATCCCCGGCATAACTTAATCCGGTAGGCATCGTAACAACGCCCGTAACCGTCATCGTATCGCCATCCATATAGGAAGTATCCGAAACTTCATCAACCGGCGCTTTTAAAAGATCGCTGTATCTTACCTGTTGAATTCGTTGAACCCTTGTATATTTTCCACCTTCAACAATATCATAAGCCAGGCGTGGCCAAACTTTTCTCTCACCATAAGAATGATCCATCACTCCTATGACACTTTTAACAGATTCATAATCAGCGGGATCAAAATAATAATCCGCATAATCATCAAGACGACAGACACCAGATCCGTCGTCCACTTCCCACTCACCATGGCCAAGACTTGCATCTGTAATGGCTGCATCCGCTATCTGGATAAGGACACCCTCGTAGGCTTCAGCATTGGCCCCGCCGGTTCCGATCTCTCCTGTCGTTACCAGCGTCGGTGTGACCGTTTTTCCACTATCAATCACGACGTATTCGGTTACATCTGTCAATTGTGTTAAACCGTTGTATTCACCAACCGTAGCAGTAATTCGAACACTATCACCATAAGCATTTTCCCTGTCCCAATCGCCATAAACTAAAATACCATTCCAGGGACCCGCTCCATCCTGAATAAAATAACGACCATTAAAGGCCCATCTTTCAGCACTAATGGTTCCCTCAACAGTAACCGTACTATCAAGCAAATGGGTAGTACCATCACCAGGACCACCGGTTGTATCCTGAACATCAGCAATAGTGGTAACAATCTGACCAAACACCGAAGCAGTCAGACATAAACCGATACATAAAATAAGTAGAACTTTTGTCATAGTATTTCTCCTCCAAGAATAAAGTATGACATGAACTGGGTAAAATTAATTAGGATCTTCAAAACTCAAATTTGTATCCCTCCCTTGTTTATATTAGAGCCAAAACATTTATGATTTATGTGATCTTAATTAAAAACGAGTTTGGTAAAACAACCGGTCCTACTTGATCACCAGAAACTTACCGGTATAGATATCCTCTGAATCATCATCTTTCACAGAGTATAAGTATAGGCCAGTTGCAACAGCTTGATTTTGCATCGTTATTAAATCCCAGGCATGTTCTCCGCCGGAATAAACTGTTTTCTGGGAAGCGACACCTTGTGATAATCGGCTAATATCACTACCATTATAGCTGGCCGCATCATGCTTAATTTCATCGATAAGATCACCTGCCAAAGAATATATTCTAATCGTTGCTCTTGCAGGTAAATTTGCAAACCAAATCAGGCGATCCCTGGTGCCGGATCCATCCCACAAAGCACCGGCTTTGTAAGGATTCGGATAAACATAAATTTTTCTTTCACTATCAATTGAAGGAGGTTTACCGGGGACAGCATAAGTCAAATTCTCATTGATTGAACTTTCCATACTTTGCAATTTATTTGCTGGATTTCCCTTATCATAGGAAGTAATTGAATAAAAATATTTCCCTGACCAACCATTTAAGAGATTATAGTTAACAAAGCGATAATGATATTCCTGACCGTCAATAGTCGTATCATAGCGCACCGCTTCAAATCCTGTTTCGTAGCCAAAGCCGATACTGTCTTTTACATCAAACTGAGCCAGGAGGGTTGCATCTTCACTACTCTCGAATGTTTTCGGTGAACTATAAATTCGGTATCCTTCAAAATCTTTTTCACGGGTGATCGGATCCTCATAATTTTCCGGCAGATCATCCCAATAAAGACTAACTTTCCGGTCCCCGGGTACAACTACAAGATTCGGAGAAGGTGGTGGTGAAGGTAAGATATATCTGTCTATCACACCATTTGAATCCACGATACCCCGTTGATAATTGATATGGGTGTCTTCGAATATATCCAAATTTCCATCTTCGTCTCCAAACACCTCTTCTCCCAGATTCCAGTACCCATTTCCGTTAAGATCTAGATCAGCCCGATATAAATCTTCCTCCGGATCAAGCAATCCATTTTTGTTAACATCTTCATCAGGATCTAACTTGCCATCACCATCCACATCTTCACCATTGTAAGCGACCTGGGCCCAATCTGAATTAATTCTTAAATTTTCACGTCTTTGTGGAGAATCGGTAGCACCCTCTCCCCAAAACCCACATACGACTGCGAAGACCACATTAAGAGTATCCCCAGGTGCAAGATCACCAAGGGAACCAATGGAGAGCAATAGCATCCAACTGGCCTGATCATCACCACTACTAGGTATTGACGCTACCGGAGTTGTTGACAATTTTTGATACCGTTCTTCATCGGTCGTCGGCATAAAAAAATCCGGGTCTGAAGTATTATTCCACTGCCACTGATCATAATGAACCTTATAATCTTTATTTGTAACAGAGGTGCCCAGGATTCTTAAACCAAAATAGCTTTCGGCAAAACCATTATCACCATCAAAATCAAACTGGTATCCCATATTATATTCGCTGTCAAATCCGTTTAAATTATCATACCAGGTGAAACCGCCTCCCGGTTCATATTTATTGGTATAATTCATATTGGCAACAGAGGCATCAACCCACATACCGGGATATATGTCCCGTATGATATATTCAGAAATATTTACAAGTGTATAGTTCAGGATTACAAAAGCATCTGCATAGGCATAATTCCACGCATATGATTCCAGGTGGACATTAAGACCAAGGGGAGTATGATTAACTAGCTCAATTTCTGCCCCCGGAACCACTGTATTTCGATCGGTGAAATCACAAATAAAATCCTGATGAGATATAGCCTTTGGATCAAATAGGGGTGAGGTGACAATAGAAGACCGTTCTTTTATAATATCATCCTGATCAGCAGAGTTTGTAAATTCAAATCCGGCTTCGCCATATTCAAAGACCCCATCAACGATTGCTGTTGATACAAATGGTAGTTCTTCCCCATTCATACCCCCGATACCACCAAGCCACAAGCCGGCATATGAAAAATGTTCGATCTGTTCTTTTTCCCGCCCGGATTTAAGTTTATATTGGCAGGATGGTTGATCCTGAAGTGCTGGGGAATATCCCTGCCCCAGCAGACCGTAATTTGTCACAGTTAATCCGAGATTACCAACATTATGATAATGCCAATAATCATCGACAGTAGGTTTCAAAAAGATCTGATTAGAAAGTGTATCTCTATTCGTTTGGTATGTTTGGCTGGTTACATTTTTAGAAAAAAGAAGAATGATCAGAAATGATAAAAAACAGTAAATGGGAAATGATGTTTTGTCGGTCATTATGTTACAATATTCTTTTCAATTTAGAATCTGATTAAAATATACGAAACAATCTTCAAACAATTGGTGACATTTATCACCAGAAAAACATGGTATGATACACACAATGCTTTGTCTATATTTTAATCTCAATGCAACTATTTATATGCAAAAATCCGGAATGAATACTGATACATCGGTAGTTCAATATAACAAAAATTATTTAAAATTCAAGCCCACATTCTTTGATTTTATTTATGCTTTAATTATTCTTGATAACAGAATTTACTCTGTTCTGAATATTCGATAATACAAAACTTAGCTAACCTTTTGTTGATTCTACATTTAGTTATGAGTCAAAAAACCAATAGATATAATTCCAATTGTACCCTAACCGTAAAAAATAAATAAAAATAATTAGAATTCTGCGTTTTTTAGTTTAGCCCGGTTTAATCTCACCATCTGATCCGGCATATGATTAATTAACTTTTTTGAATTTCTTGATTATAGTTCAGAAGATTTTTTACTTACAGTACTTTACGATAAATACGAGTATAATAAATTGAGCAAAACTTTCGCTGAACTCGTTTTAATAGCAGTATGCCCAGGAAAAGTTTTCCTGGGCCTGTTTTAGAGTCTCCCGGAAATTGTCATGCTGAACTTGTTTCAGCATCTCAGTACTCTTTATTAGTGTTTTATAGGTTCCGAACCAAGTTCGGAATGACATTAGGATTGCGTTAGCAGATTGAAAATGCGCCTATCGATCAAGGGCCTCAATGATTTTTAGGGATATTTAAGATACTTTGTATCTGCATTTTCGAGAAACCAGGCATGCCAGCGAAGCATCGCTGATTTATATTCAAACAAATAACGATCCGCATAGGTACCGCTGATACAGGTCAGACCATCGGCACCAGGCATGTGGTACCATAAACTTTCGGTCTCATAATCATACAGAACGAAAGTATTATTATACGTCCAGCCACTTGCACTTAAGGTCAACACCCTATCATCAATCACCCGACTGTACACGGCAGTCAATCTTACCAATGGTCAGTAGGCAACCGAGACAAAAGCATCTCCAAATATATCGTTGACAATTTCGTGCAGATGTAAATGATCTAACCTGTAAGCACGTGTGTTTGCCTCAATGGTTGTACCAATAACTAAAAAAGATTCATGGGCTGCAGGATATCCTCTGTTCCCTGGATCCAGAAATTCAGGATCGTTGATCGGTGTAAGAGCATAGGGCCCCAATCCGTTTCGAAAATTAGCTGCGCGGAAACCGTATTTTTTTACAGCATGCGTAATATCCCAGACTTTCCCGGTCTGATCTTTTATAAATATTTCGTCATCTTCTTCAATCACAATTGCCCCGATTGAGCCTGTGCCATTGTTCTCACATCCGGAGGAAACGACTAAAATGGCTGCTATGATCAGTAAAAATGAAATCTTCATCATCAGATCAATCCTTATTATTAATACTTATATATGTTACGTATATGAAGCATGATAGATCTATTAAAAGACAGGCTGATGTAACCCTTCTTACCATTCGTCGGACATTCATAAACTTGTTAAATGGTTTAATTTTGATTATTTCCGGTGAACTACTATATTTGAACTACAGTTTTTTCCATCCAATGGTGAGATTTTGGGAAAGTCATCCCTGAAGTGCGATAATTAATCTGATCTATTCATAGCGCAGCACAGGGCTGCAATTAAAGAAAAGAAGTCCCGCGCCAAAAGCGGGCAAACATGAATTTCACGAATTAATTTTAAAATTTGATTAATGTAACGACGCGATTAATCGCGTCGCTACTTCTTCTATGTCAACCTGAAAGGATCTTCCACCGTGTCGGATTCAACCTTCAAGATGGAAGATTCCTACTGAATGACACTAAAATTTTGCGTGCCCTGCAATATCATAAGATGCGAAGCGCTTGGGAGGTAGTTTAGATGCAATCGATACGACCATCTGTCATCTGTATTATTTTCATTTTACTTATCCTTTCCACATCTGTTAGTTTTTCTCAGGACACTAAGAAATCATTCTCTGACTATACCTTCACGCAACAAGCCTCCATTATTAACGGGGTACATTCTCTCTCTAACGACTTTCAGGGTTACACAAGTCATTGGGACAGGTTTTCCTGGACCTGGCATTCCTATAACGGTGTTTTTATAGTGTCACAGCCCTCCGTTGAAAGTGAGATTTGGAAACTGGAAATGGATATAGGGAATCAATTACTTCTGGATGAATTATGGATTCAGGATGGATTTGTCACACATCTGGCAAATAGAACGCTGCCAATTCTAAAATCACCTTCACATGATGAAATAAACACGCATCTCCCAAACACTGATATTGTCATCATTGGGCTTGATCAAAATCCGCTCATTAACGAATTGATCCAAAAAATTCCACAGGACCTGCAATTTAGACGGAATCGCGCTTTTTATGTTCAGAGTGATCAGCGGACCATTTTTGTCATTGCCAGCCATACACTAGCAGAAGTTGAACGCCTGACACACCATATAGAAAATGCAAAATTTATCATAGAGAAGTATAACTTATCTAAGGGACTGGCCGGTGTACACAGTAATTATTTATTAATTACACCCGGGCTTCCCCACAATCCCTTTAACTTAATCAATAAGACCATGCAAATAAGCTGTTCCTGGATAATGGTCAGCGGCTACAACGACTGGTTGATTCCCGACAAAATAAATCCTTCTCTTAACGAAATAAATTTCCCCTTTACATTTTTACCGGGTCAGTATGTTAACGGCGGTGTCATGTACGGCATGAGGCAGTATCCCAATATCCAAAACAATACTGTCGAAGAATGTCTGGATTGGAAGGAGGAGAAAAAGGGATATTATTTTTCCAATCTGAATAACATAAAAATAAATCCGAATAAACGATTTGATGGATATGTCGTTACAGATCCGACTGATCAGGTAAGGATTGATTCCCTGGACATGCCGATTATTACCAATGCCGGAACGATCAGTCAGACAGTACCCCCGGCAATGATACTTTTTCATAACAAAAATATAGAGCCGACAGAGAAAAATATATGGCAGGCTATCCTGAACAAAAAAGCAGTGGCGGTGTTTGCAAACGGTCATTTACTGGGTCCGAAAGAACTGGTCGATCCGCTTAAAATCCTCATGCTGGAAAAACAATTTTTAAGAGAGCAGTTTGTTAATCAGATTACCCTTCAAGCCAGCCTGAATAAGAAAGAACTGAACATCACACTGCGAAATAAATCGGCAAAACCTGTTTCCGGTACGCTGGAATTTCAGGTTGCGCCTGATATCACAATCGGAGAAAATTCAGGACCGCTTTCGATTACGCTGGCCCCATTTGAATTAAAAACTCTAAAATTTAGTTTAAATTGCACCCCTGCTGCCTGTGGCAGAGACCTGCCTGTCGGTATTCTCTTCGAGTCCCCGGAAAGACAGGTTCGTGCCTTAACACATTTCGAAGTACCCTTTCCGGTCGAAATGCATCCCCTGATTTTCGACCAGCCCGGTATGATTCATTACCCGGTAACCCTGTATAACTATTCCGATCGTGATCCGACAGTGGAATTAAAAATATACTCCAAACAGAAAAATGAAATCATTTATGAGGATCAAAAAACAATCCCGGTAAGTAAATGGGAAAAGGTTATAGCCGGATTCGATTTTTCACTTGAGGAGGGAGAATATAACGTATATGTGAGCACCTTGGGTGTAAAAAAGAAATCAAAAATTTCGATTAAATCACAGACAGGTTCTGTAAAAGTTTCAGAGGATGATTTTAACGGCGATGGTATTCCTGAAATCATTATAGAGAATTCCTATATCAAAGTAACCCTGCTTTTGTTTGGCGGTCGGGTGATAGAATATATTGTAAAGAACAGGGATGAAAATTTGCTTTTTAAATTATGGCCAAAAAAACCACCCTGGGCGGGTACACCGAGAGGCGTTCGGGCCTTCTATCCCTGGGGAGGGCTGGAGGAGTTTACCGGATATCCCTATATCGGTGGACATATTGTATTTAAATATGAGATTCTGGAAGCCTCAGGAACGAGGGGACGTGTACGTTTATGGGCCAACATCCACGGCAGCAAGATTGAAAAAATTATCAGTCTGTATGGTGACAGTGAACTGCTCGAAGTACGCTATGCCATGAATGATATTGTACCAGGTATAACCGTCATCGGTATAAATCCATTGATCGAGATCGGCCCATCCACCGGACCGGAAGACGTCTATTATTTTCCGGCAGAAAAACTGGAGGAGCGTCGTCCCGAAACGGGAAGGTATTACGGCGATATGTTTTTTCTTAAGGAAGGATGGGTCGCCGGGTACGATACGGAGATGGATATCAGTTTAATTGTCGGATACCCGGTAAATGATGCCATGTTCATGCATCTGTGGAATAACCATCCCAATAATACCCCTACCCCCTATTATTACACGGAACTTCAACCCTGGCTTATAATCAAACCGGAAACAACAACTTATTTTTCATATTATTTATTCGGACAGAACGGGGATTGGAAAACGGCTTTAGAAAAATTCAAACAACTGGGTTTGGTAACACGAGTTGAAAAAAGGGATTAAAAAGTAATTAGGAACTGGGAACAGGGAACTCGGAATTTGGAATTTGGAATTTGGAATTTGGAATTTGGAATTTTAAGATTAAAAATAAATTATTTAAGACACAGCCAAAGATTAGGTAATATCAAAAGTTCTATGAAAAAATGAAAAATAGGGTTAAAACGGCACAGACAATAATGATAATACAATCCAATTCCAAAGGAATTGAACATGAATAACCGAGCACCAAAAACTTTGGTGCTCGGAAGATTAAAACAAAAGAAACTCCAACTCTGAAAGAGTTGAATATTTATAGGTTATTAATTAGCAAGCGGGTATTACATATGTCAACGTACACTCAAATACTTTATCAAATAATTTTTTCAACTAAAGAGCGTAAAAGGGTTTTGCTTGAAGATAATAGAGAACAACTTTATAAATATATCTGGGGAATTCTGAAAAAGAAAAATTGTCATCTGTACAGAATAAACGGCGTTGAAGATCATATTCATATTTTTACTCATTTACATCCATCTATATCTCTTGCCAATTTGATTAAAGATATAAAGTTAGCAAGTTCGGAAATGATAAAAAATGAAAAGATATTTCCAGGTTTTTCCAAATGGCAAATTGGATATGGGGCGTTTACCTATTCGATTCATGAGAAAGATAAAGTAATAGAATATGTAAAGAACCAGGTTAAACATCATAAAACTGAGACGTTTATTGATGAGTATAAGAGATTATTAAAAGAGTTCAAGATAGAGTTTGATGAGAAGTATTTATTGTAA
>SDBT01003122.1_pt1 | contig 28809 bp, 37 predicted proteins | sample 2277101 | NCBI WGS metagenome assembly SDBT01 (sample SAMN10404973, study PRJNA504765) | marine sediment metagenome | isolation source: marine sediment core GS10_PC15, 103 cmbsf | place: Arctic Ocean: Southern Knipovich Ridge | collected 2010
GTTAAAAATCATATAATGGATATGGCCAATATGCCAAAAGCTCATTTAACACACCCCTTATTGAGAATTAGTCTCAACATTACACCATCCTTTGGTAACTCACCTCCCCATTTGGACTTTTTATTCTGAGGTTTTGGTGCCAATCGTGAAAAGTAATATCCAAATTGGATTTTTCAACTGAAAAAACTATTTGACCATCACACCTAACATAAATAATTTGGGCATCTTCGTGACAGTCTACCTTGTCTGGATTGTGTTTCATTGTAATTCTCAGGCTAAGGTTGCGAGGTTAGGAAAGACCAACGGACTATTGTCCTGAAAAAAACTTAGTTAATAGAAAACTAGGGAAGACAAACAATAATCTCCCAATTTCCTGTTTGTTCCATCCTATAGTAGGAAATAATGAGAAAATCTGAAGGGGGCCACTTCAAAGTCTCATAATTCTCACTAACTATAGCAATTCTAAATTTTCCCCTATCGTTATAGACTGTTTCTGCACAATCTGTAAACATTATTAGACTGTGCGTTTTCAATATTTCCACCAATCTATTATAGAAGTGGTGGTATTGCTCATAATAGGGAGCCTGCCCCCTAGGAAAATCTTTATTAGAATTCCCTGTTGACAGACTGGAGATTTCATTCCTGACTGAAGTTGGGATTTTCATTGGACCATTGTTTTTTTCTTTTGGACAAAACTTTGGGCATTTCTCTTGGCTTCAAGCCCAAAAAACTGAGCAATTGGAATTTGGACATAACGATTATTCTCAATCAGATCGTTATGCAGGACCAAAACTTGTGTGAATTTTCCCCTATTAGGAATCCAGTCGGGATGACCCGACCCTATGTTTTCGGTTGTGAGCATGGAGACTATCGTCCTTCCTTCAGGTTAGAATATCTTGCAAGCCCAGAGTAGTCCAACAATTGATGCCGAAACTACTATAAAATTCCAGACCGGTATAGGATGCCCCCTCCAAAACATCGTCATGTTTACCGGAAGCCACCATAGGACAATAAAAGAACACAGAAGTTTGACACACAACAAAGACATTGCTGAATCTCCTTTTTTCTTAATTAAGTTGGTTTCACCCTACCCACCATCCCCCGGTTTTTTTTCTGGGAAAATTCGGATAATGCCCCCTACATTCTTCCGTTTGGAATTGGCGGATTTTTTCTGCCAACTTTTTAACTTCATCCGGTTTACCATCCAAGTTTTCCAACTCAGATAGGAGAATGTTTCAATTTTGCTTAATGACGGCTGCCTCCCTTCCCTTCATCTGAATGTTTCTGGTTAGATCCAGAATTTTGAGCAAAATGTTGAAGATTTCCATGGGAATTTTCTCCCTACTTGACTAGGGTAACTTCAGTGTCCGGGTGAAAATAATCGGCAATGTGGGTAGGGGGAATGTACATATCCTCTTCGTTCCCTTCCACCAAAACATTGACCAAAAAATTGGCATGATGACCATTCAACCCCATATCTGGTAACTTGATACAGTGCAGATGTTTGGCGGTTGAAAACTTAGCCCCAATGGGGACGCTACGGAGTTTCATTTTTCTCTCCCTTTTTGTTAACTAAGATTTTTGGAAACCCCCTTCAGGTAGTTTCTCTTCCAAAACCGCTGACTTTGTCTCAGTGTCCGCCAATAGGCATACCATGCTTTTTGGGCTGGATTCACGGAGTGTCGTCTTTTTCTTTTCCCGTCCGGCACAATCTCCTTCCCTTCCCCTTGCCAACCACTAAGGTTGCGAGGTTAGCAAGGACTACGTTGACCTTGTCAACAAAATGGGGTTCTGTGGGTCCAACTCCCCTTTACAGGTCAGTGTTATTTATTAACCTGGAGGTTGTTTAGGGCGATAACCCCAATATCGTCTATTCGTGACCCACTCCCCGATGCTTGAAAATCGACGGTCCCGGCTGGAATTTAACCAGCATAATTGGGTGACTAGTTCCCAACTATTACTTGCTAGATTAAGCAGTCTACTCTAACCTAACTTTTTCATCCTTCCCTTTAATCAAAGGGCTGCTCTAACAATGAGCTACAAGGACCATAATCAAAGGGACTAGAAATCAATCAGACTTTCCCAGTTACATATTTACAGTCGGAAAAACCTGTCTTTATTAGCTCTAATCCCCTTGACTATGTTCCCTATTCTTTATTGTTTTTCCGGGGGAATTCGCCCCCACCAACCGCAAGCCGCACACTTAGTATTAGCGTTTCGGCCATAACAGATAGTACAAGTATTTCCCTTTTCTTCAATCTGCCATTGTTGAATCTTTTTGAGCAATTCTGGAATATTCTGGTTCATTTTTGACCAACCTTTCTGGGGACTATGTTCCCTGTTGACTTTGTCAACTTATTTTTGACAATTCTCCAACCAATCAAGATAATCTTCCGCATCCCCCTTGTTGGGAAAACTTCCAACTACATTGACTATCCCTTCCAAATATGTTGAATTCTCCAGACAAACATCATACCAGGGATTGACTTCGGTGGGGCCTATGACGATCCAGGTTTTTTTGTTCATTGAACTACGTTCCTTTTTCCTGTTAACATTTCCCAAAAGACTTATAATCAGAGGGACTACGTCACCCTTTTGAAAGATTGTCATTTTCTCCCTCCTTTTTCTTAACTAAGTTTGTTGACCATGTCAACCTTTACAAAAAATCTAATCATTGTTGACGGAGTCAGCCCATACCTTCCCCGTCAACCATTCGGGCCCAAACGGCCTAAACAATCCAAATTGTACCGTATTGTTCACACAACACGATACAAAACTTTCCACCTATTATAAAATTTCTGTTAATTTATACCTAACTAAGTGCAGACTATCCCCTAGGAAGAAAGGTTGGATTAGACACCCTACCTAAACGACGCCCCTATCCTAGATTGCCTAGTCCCTCCAGTTTGCCTATTGTACCAACCACCCGTTAGTGGGGTTAGCTTACGAATAGCACCCCCTCCGCAGAGGGGGCGTTGATTCGGAAGCCTACCAAAGGATGGCCTCACAATCGCTTTGGGGGCAAACCCTATTCGCTGAACCGATTACGTGCCCACAACAGGGGCAATCTCTTTCCCCCTTCCCCTTCTTTAGAAGAGGGGTGAAACCATCATCGAATCCTATCCACTCCCCCACAAGGGTACATTCTCCACCCCTCCACATTCTGATTGGCCTATTCCTTGCCCCTGCCCGTCTTGGGCCCCGGAAACCGGGTTGGCCCGCACGTTCGGCTATGGCATGTCTGTGAGCCGTTGCAACGGCTGGGGCCATTGCCAATTGTCGGGGCGTCCGCTTGCCTGAACGGGTCTTATGGTCGATTACAGTATCGTCGGACGCCGATAGTAACTCCACGTCGATATGCTTCAGATCGACAAGCCTACCCCTGAGATACACTTGCGTCAATACGCATTCGATCACCCGGTGGGGATTCTTCCGCACTACGGTCGATACATTCACGTCACCGTCTGCCCCCACGTTGACGATTCCCTGCCGCCATTTTACCCCCCTCCTTTTGGGGTGTTCGATCTCTACCACCATTTCGGTGGGGGACGGAGTAACCCGAATTGTCGATCCGATTTTCTCAGTAGTGGCCATGACTACACCAACCTTTCCGGCCTATCGGCCGATACGTGAAAAGAAACCCCTAAATTGGGGAACAACCAACACTCCCCTCCGCAGAGGGGATAGTAGGGGATTCCATTGACTATGCCTATAGAGGGTGTTTAGCATAGCCAAATTGTCGATAGTCCTTTCGGGGTAGCTCTTGTGAGGGTCAAGCCTTGCCAGTTGGTGTAGTCATTATGGTGGTTAGGTCTCGCCTTTCAGTTAGGGGGGGGTTTCTATTCCCCTTCGTTTTCCACTTTTAATAGTTCTTTTCTGCATTCCCTAGCTTCTTCCAAATCGTAGAATCGCTCAACGTGCTTGTGGGGGAACACGTTGTCCTGTTCTACATCATGGCATAGTTTTCCGTCAATGTCGTATCCAGTCTTGATACAATACATTGTCTCGTCTTTCTGTGGGTGGGAGTGGGGGCAACGGTTGTCACCCGATACTGCAATCCTACCATATTATCGGCCCATGTCCAGACAATTCTGAAAGAATCCCGAAATAGTCAAATGTGAGGTATTTGGCATCCACCCAAAAGAAGTATTCTCCCTATTAGTGGTGGTCCCCTTGGATCACCTAGTGTATTTCATCCACCCCTTCAAAATTTTCCTTTACACCCAGAGGTGGTACCTCTTCAATTTTTTCCTTACACCCCATAATAAGTACCTCTCTTGAGGGCGAAGCCCCTCCGAATGAGTAGCGAGTGTGGGGTGGCCCCCCTCCCTTCTGAGGTAGTACCCATTTTTACCAAAGATGCCCCCCCCAGAGGTGGCCCCTCTTTTGGCGGCTGGGGTGTGTCCATCTGATTTGGACAAAACCTAGTCACCACTTTTATTTTTCCCTTCCAACTAAATCCAAGTCACCACTTTTATGGATACCTAGAAGTATCAACCATAACAATATAGTCTTTTTCATCCCAAGTATAATCTACCCAATATAGAGATTCTGATACCTTTTTAAATTGTTTCCATGTTGACTTATTTTTGTCATCGCTCAAAAATCTATTATAAGCAATATCCATATCGTGTTTATCTACAGATTGAATTTTCCACCACCTTTTAATATTTTGAGATTGTGTTAAGTAGTATTGAGGTGGCCTAGGCTTGGATGGTGGTTTCTTTGTATAAGTATACGGTTTAGTCTTTGTCCTATATTCATCTTGGCATTTATATTGTGTGTGATCAAAATCTTTAACAAATTGCCAAAGGGACTTAACCTTTCCTGTAAGTATCAAACAAATAAAACCACCATTAACACTATATTTTTTACTAATCATTTTATAGGTCCACCCCGTCTTCCTTAACTCAATCATATTTTTAACATTTTCCTCACTAAACCTGCTCCTATTTCCTCTTCCTAATAATCCAGCCTCTACCGAATCTCTAGCATTATCTTTATCTGTTCCTAGTTCTAAATGATGAGGGTTACAACAAGATTTATTATGACATTTGTGACGAACAATATAACCATTAGGATATTTATTATAGTGGAGGTAATAAGCAATTCTATGAGAAACATAATGTTTATTACCTTTCCGTATTCCTCCATAACCGGCCCTGTCTTTACTTCCTAACCAATTCCAACAAACAAATTTATCTTCCTGAATATCAACTCTTTTCCAAAATTTTTCGGCAGAAATTGCCGGAGGATTAGCGTGTTGACAATTAACATTATAGAGAGTTTTTTTAGACAACCTTATTAAATACTTCTGTTCTTTTATCATGGCTTCTTGTGTATCACATTTTTGTAGTATACCAAACACAAATTTAGAGGAAAATTTTTCCCAGTCTTTTTGAAGACGTGAATTAAAATGTTTCTTTATCTCCAAAGATTTAATATGTCCCAATACTCTTTTTCCAACGTTATCACTATATCCAATATAAACTTTATCATTGTTCAAATTTAACAAACAATACACACCACTAACTTTATCCGTCTTGTTATAATCTTCCATTTTATATCTTGGAAAACCTGGCAACTTCATCATATTAAATTCTCGTGCTTTAGCACAAACAGCAGAAATTGACTTATCAAAATGTTTTGCCAATTGTGTAGTCGACACCTCATAATAAATTCGTCGAAACCCATGTTCTTCTTCTTGTGTCCATTCAGTATACCTTTTGGTATTTTTCCGTCCTTTTGGTCTCATCTAAAATTCTCCTCTGTGTGTATAAAGTGGTAGTTTCATTATTGTACACCAGAGTTGCTTTAAAGAGAAAAACCCCCCTCCTTTTTTCTTAATTCACATATTCCCCTCCCACTCATCTTTTTCAATCCCATTTCCGCTCTCTTCTTCCTAACCGCTGTCAAGCTGATAGGTTTCCTTCTCATTTTTGAGATTTCAACAACTATCTCTTTGTCCTTCATCTTGTGGGCGTTAGCCTTGATAAAATCTACCTCTACATTTTCCCATGTCTTGTTCATTTAATAAACTCCTTAAAAAAATTATTAAAAGAGGACTTTTCCTCCTCTTCTATTATATACTATAATAGGAAGAGAATTTCTCTCTTTCTCTAAATTTTCATATTTAAGAAGGGACAAAGTCAAATGGGATGTGGATGTGGAAAGAAGAAGGAGATTACGCCTCCGATTGTAGTTCCAAGCACCTTAGAAACTAAAGCGACTGCGTCCCTAGAAGAGGACGTAGAAAAGGATTTAGAAAAAAAAGATCCCGAGAAGACTCTCGCCGTGTCAATGCTAAACAACCCTCATACGCCATCTGGATGACATGGAAAACTCTCTAAGAATCGTCTCCGACGGAATACCAAATTGACATCAACCTTCCCCAAAACCGTCCAAAATATCCCCGAGGACGAAGTTCTATCCACCATTGACAAAATCGCCAATCGTCTCGCCTACAAATTTTTGTTCGGGTACCACGACGTTGAAGATATCAAACAGCAGGCCAGACTGTTCGCCTGGGAAGGTCTTTCATCTTATGATGGCGTCCGTAAGCTGGAAAACTTTTTGTGGACCCACGTTAGAAATCGTCTTTCCAACTATAAGAGGGATAATTATGAGCGGCCCGACAAACCCTGCCTAAAATGTGAGGAACGAATTGAGAGCACTCCATCACCAGGAAGAAAAATCATACAATGTCCTTATAGTGACAACTATGAATGTGAGAGATTACGAAGTTGGACCAAACGAAACGCCCCCAAAAAAAACCTAATGGTTCCTGTAGAACTTTCAGATGATTTATCCTCCGCACAAAGCACAGATATAATTTCCACCCTACAAACCTACGAGATGAACCACCTAATCAATCTTCATTTGCCAATCCGTTTTCGCCAGGACTATCTTCGTCTCAAATTCGGGTTACGCCTTATTAAGATTAAGAGGTTGAAAGTCCAAGAAGAAATTAGGAAAATTGTAGGAGAATATGAGGAATAATGACTGAAAACTCTGACCCAAACATAAACAGATTTGGTATTCCCAAGAGGAAAGTTGGAGCATTTAGTAATGATGAAAGGGAGGAAGTTCGTAAATATGCCACAGAGAGGATGCCCATCTCTCAAATAGCAGAAAAGATGAATAGGACCCCAGAAATTATCAAGAAGTTTTTGGGTAAGGAAAATCAGACTTATGCGGATATGTCCGTTGATGAGTGTGACCTCACCACAATGAGGGCGAAACTACATAAGAAAGTTTGGTGGGTTACCATAATAAAAATCTTGACCATATTAGAAATACCACAGTTTGAGAAGATGTGGATTGATTTGAATGTTCAATTTAGAGAGGACGTTCTTGCCTCTGAGGAAAACCAGATTAAAGACTTTATTATTTTTGACATATTTATGACTAGGAATATGGTTAACAGAAAAGAACATTTAGAGCAAATTGATAAAGAACAGGAAGAACTACGAAAAGAATATGCTAAATCTGAGGGTGTACGAGATATTGATAAGTTGAACAGATTAGAACAAAGTATATCTTTCTTAAAAAACTCCACCAGTAGTTATACTGCTGAACATGTTAAGTTGTCTTCTGAGAAGTCTAAAATGCTGGACAAACTAAAGGCCACTCGTGAGGCTCGTATTAAGACGGTGGAAGACTCTAAGTCCTCATTTGCTGGTCACCTTAAAGCCCTAGAGAATGACTCTTTGCGTAAGCGAATAGGAGATGAGATTGAGTTAATGAGGTTGGCGAAGGACGCCTCTAAGGAGAGGTTGTCGGAATGGCATGAATATGGGGATGGAAAATTGGACCAACCATTTTTAACTCCGGAGACAGTGAAGGATGAGTGAGAATATCAAACATATAGTAACACGTAAAGATATAGAAGTAATGTCTAGAGATATGTTACCACAAAAGCGATATTGTGATGAGATTGGTCAAATTCCACCATACAAAAAGTATACTAGATTTGTCGATTTTCCCATAGAAACAGGAGAACAGTCGTGAACATGAACAGGAGAGATTTCGTCAAAAAATCAGGAATGTTTGGGGCGATTTGTTTATTTCCATCTTCTTTATTAATTAAGAAGAAAGGGACAGAAAAAGAGAATGGTTTGCCCAAACCAAAAATTGTTAATTTGGAAATTATTACACACATTCCAGAATATAATTGGCCGAAAAGAGGAGAATTAGAACCTTATCCAGATGACCCAACTGAAGAAGTTTTCTTAACTTTTAGTGATGAGAGTCAAATTGGTTATGAAGTTAAGAAAAGAGGATGGGTTGAAGGTGTAAAAACAGATGTTTGGAATTTTGAAAAAATGGTTTTTTCTTCCACCCCCAATACACAAAAACGAGAAGTTGTATCCAAAATGGGGATTGATTATATTCCTGGAGAATGTATAAAAATAAAATATAATGATGCTTATATGTGGATAAAACCAGGAAAAAGATTAAAGATGTGGCCATACCCACCCGTTCCCTCGAAGTTTGACGATAATACTGGTAAATGGTATAAAGTATAATAGTTAACTAAGAATTTTAAAAAGGAAACAAAATGACTGAGAAAAATGAACCGGACGTAGTCCAAAAAGTCGAAACTCGTGCTGCCAATTCATCCGTTACGGGTAAGACTGTCAAGACAGCTAAAGCTCCTCCTGCCCCAGTTCCGAACCCCGAAATAGAAAAAATGAAGGCGGAAATGGCAGAATTACGAGCTTCGCTTATAACGACACCTCCCCCACCTCCACCGGAACCTGAAATTCAAGACGGTGTTGTGAGGATTTCTGATGGAAAGAAGCCAACAGAGATTCCACATGTACACGGAACAGTTAATGTTGCTGGACAATTTTTCGCTCATGGATAAATTTCCTTGAACATGGTGTATATTAATAAGGAAGGGTTTATTTTCTTTTTTTATATGTTAGGGACTAAGTCCTATGAGTAGAGTAATAAAACTATTAGAGTTAATTAGGGACATTCTTGATAGGGATGGGGCTACCAATGTTATTCCAAAGGAACCAGATGATAAAGATAGTCTCCGTCCTCCCAAACTATCAAAATCTCAACCGTTACGTTATCAGGGATTTCAACGATAATGCCTACATTTACAGCAACCATTTTTGTTCCTGGTGGAAATAGCCACCAACATGGAAATAATGGGGGTGCTATTGGAGACCAGGCTCTCATCTCTATTAATCGTGACCCAGACCATAATATTAAGGATGGTGAAGAGGTTGATGATGATTTGGAATTGACTCCAATTGCTGGTGTAGATGATGATGGCGTAGCCCGCTTTATTAAGACGGATGAAGATGGTAACTTAACAATTACTACGGCAGATGGTGAGGTGGTAGCTATTCAAGATTTGGAAAATTTGTCTTTTCAAAACGCTATTCTAAAACAACTTAAAAAAATGAATTTACACATGTCCCTCATAACAAATACTTTTATAGAAAATACAGAGGTTGAATAATGCCAGATACTATTAGAGACGGAAAGGGCAATGGCAAATTAGCAGAAGTTAATCTTGATAATCAATTGGAGGTTATGGCTACTGTTCATGATAGACTGGCGTTTATTTCAGAGGTAAAAAAGACCGCATTTTCTGTTTATGGTAGGAGAAATTTTGCCGCCCAAGATACCAATGAGAATATTTTATCGCTACTTTATACGGGGACAGGCGATTTACATATACACGAAATAGTATTTTCAACTAATAGCTCCTCGGCTAAGATAGAAATATATTTTGATGCAACTAGTATTTCTGGTGGAACTTCCATTATTCCATTAAATCTTAATAGGGGATCGGCTATTACTTCTAATACCACTTGTTTGAATGGGGCTTCTACATTGAACGGCACTGTTGTTTCGGCAAACGAAGTTTTAGACATTAGATTAAATAACGCAACTTTTAATTTGCCATTGGACGGAGGGATTATTTTAACTAAAAATACTAATTTGTTTGTTTTGGGTGAGGTTGCTGCTATTGGTGATAAAATAAGAGTAATGGTCTATTATTATGAGGAGTTATAATGGGTTTTCAAATTGAAGATGGAGAAGGACAAGGACGTTCGGCAGGGGTTACAGATGGAAACCAGTTAAAAGTTTTGGCAGAAAATCACGAGTTACAACATCACGAGAGTTTGTTTCATGGTAGAGTTTATCAAGTAATTGGAGATGTGGCAATTACAGGTGGTACCCAAACTGTTTTACATATGACTAATGATTCAGCCAAAAGACTTTCCGTAACATTTGTTCGTATGCAAGCAATTAGTTTTAATGGGGGGGCCGCCCCGGCTGATTCGGGAACCTTTTATCAAATGGGGTTCGGTACTACTTACACCAGTAATGGTACAGATGTTACTCCTGTAAATATGAATCGTACCAGTAATAATACTGCTGATGTAACAGCTAAGGATGACAATCCTGTAGTTGGTGGTTCATTTTCCGAGGTTGATAGGTGGTATCCAACGTCCGATGAAAATATGATGACTTTTAATAAGCAAGGTTCTCCTATTTTGGGCAAAAACAATACTATTGAGGTTAGGATTACCACTGATAATACTACTGGTGTTGCTTATACCCGTATGACATTTTTGTTTATTGAATAATGTCTATTCAAGTATTTCTATCAGATCCCACTCATAAAAATTCTGTTGAGGTGGATATTCCGGAGCGTGAAAAAAGGGGTCTTGTGGTTGCCACTCGCTCCCTTAAGACGTTTGAAAATGACGTTCGGTTTTTTACCAATGGAGCACAGGGAATTGATATGAATGTGGATGCCAGTTTTGGTGGCACTCCTGTTAAAATTCATAATGGTATTGATGATGCTCTTTGGACCGCTTCGGCCATTGCTGGTAATTGGACATTCAATAGTACGGATCAGGCACATACCGGATCTAATAGCGTTGATGCCACATTAACTGTTAATAATAGTGTTGCAGAATTTGTTAAGGGTGGTGATCAAGATTTATCTGGTCATGTTGGTATTTCAGGTTGGATTTATCTTACTGGTTGGACTCAAACTGGTACAAAACAAGTTTTACTTTCTGGGTGGGATACGGGTTTAATAGCTATTGTGGGGGTATCGGTAGACTTAGCGGACTATATTAATGTTGGAATATTAAATGTTTGGCAAAAGTTTTCTATTCCACTATCAGATCTTTCTCTTGTTGGAACTACAATTGACGCTATTAGAATACAAACTATTGATATTGGAGCTGGGGCACCACCCAATTATTATTTAGACGACATTCAAATTGAAGAGACCGGAGGATCTGTTATATATACAGTAGAACCAGATCTTGGAACTTGGTTACATATTACGTGTATACATTTAATTATGGCAGATTTGTTTGCTAGCGAAGTGTTGAATGGAACTGTTCCGGGTATTCCCTATAATTCATTTTTAGGAGTTTCGGCTTTATCTAACGGAATAGTTTATCAAAGAATAGCGGATGACGAAACAAAATTCACTATTATATTTAAACAGTTGTCAGACTTTCTTCAGTTGCCACAAACTAAAATGTTGGATACTGGGAGTGACGGGACAAATACTTGGTTGAGTTTGGATGGGGTTGTAACAGAACCCATTATTTTAAAGTCGGAAACTAGAGATAGATTAAGAATTATTATATCTGACAATTTAAGCGGTTTATTATTATTAAGGATTTCTGTAGGAGCAAAAGCAGAACAAAGATTGTTAAACCCATAGGAAGGATAAAAAGATGGATAAGGACAAGAAACAAAAGACTGCCCTAATTACTGGGGTTACAGGACAAGCTGGTAGTTACCTATCGGAATTATTTTTGGAGAAAGATTATAGGGTTGTTGGACTTCATCGTCGGTCGAGTACGAATACCTTTGAGAGAATTTCCCATTTAATAAATAATGAGGATTTGGAGTTGGTTGAGTGGGATATAACCGATCCAATTTCGGTAAGTGGTATCATTAATGAATATAAACCAGACTATTGTGTGAATACCGCAGGGCAAACCCATGTTGCCACCTCTTTTGAACAACCTGCCTATACTTCTTTGGTTAATTATATGGGTGTTCAGTATCTTTTAGATAGTATTGTTAAATATAGTCCACATACGAAATTTCTGACATTTTCTACTAGTGAGATGTTTGGGAATAATTATGATGAGAAGGATGGGATAAAATATCAAGATGAAAATACAAAGTTTGCCCCCGCTTCTCCATATGCTGTAAGTAAGGTTGCTGCTCACTACCTAGTTGATAATTATCGAAAGTCTTATGGTATTCATGCTAGTTGTATTATAGCGTTTAACTACGAGAGTAACAGGAGGGGCGAAGAGTTTGTTACTAGGAAAATTACGAAGTGGATTGGGAAATTTCAAAATTGGAAGTCAAACATATTAGCAATTTATAACGATAATGAAATTTTATTTCAATATGGACGAATTAAAGGCAGTCCTCCCATGTCTACTGATGAGGATATTTGTGCTATTGAAATCAAGGGAGATAAGGCCAATCAACAAAAAATAGTCGGGAAGTTTCCGAAGCTTCGTTTAGGGAATCTTGACTCTAAACGAGATTGGGGTTATGCCAGAGATGTAATGATGGCATGTTATTTAATGTTACAACAAGATAAACCAGATGATTATGTGGTAGCCACAGGTCATACTTATTCCATAAGAGATTTTCTCGATGTTGCTTTTGATGAGGTTGGGATGACCGATTGGTTTACGTGTGTAACCATAGATCCAAAATTCTATCGTCCTTCCGATGTTGAATACCTTCTGGGTGATGCTTCTAAGGCTAAACGTGAATTAGGATGGGAACCCACGGTTAGTTTTGAGGAGTTAATTCATAGGATGGTTCAAAGTGATATTGAAAAGGAGAGGAAATGATGGAATCCGGAAACATTACAGACAACAAAGATGATTTTTTTACTGTTATTAAAGAACTAGATAAGATTTTAGACGAAACAAACGTAGGTTGGATTCAACCCCTTAATGAAAAAATTGATTAATATTATTGTTGATACAAGAGAGAAAGCTCCTCATGCTTGGACCTTTTCAAGGTTTAGAAATGTCAAGACGACAAGTCAAAAGTTAGATACTGGAGATTATTCAATTGTGGGGTTTGAGGATACGCTATGCGTTGAGAGGAAAAAATCGGTCAGCGAGATTGCTCAAAATGTTACTCAAGAACGATTTGATAGAGTCTTGGAAAGAATGTCAGAAATTCCTCATTCATATCTCCTATTTGAGTTTTCACAAGAGGATGTTGCCATATTTCCTAAGGGTTCCAAATTACCTTGGAAGGTTCGGAGGCGAATACGTACAAGGGGTCCATTCATTTTAAAACGACTGAACGAAATTCAAGAATTATATCCAGACCTACAAATTATTTATGGAGAAAATAAAAAAGGGGCAGAAAGAATAGCAATTAATATTATTAGAGAAATATATAATCTCTATGAATGATACCAAACAACAAATTGCCGACAGTGCTTGGTTGGGACTTGGCGACATTTCCAAAATTGAGAGAAAAAATCCTTTTGATATTATCAAGTTGGAAGATGTTGGTGTTTACTCTACCTTTTTCATGTCTCGTCCAGAATATCTCCACTATGCCACCAAGGTTCTTCTTAATATAGATTTGTTACCCATTCAGGCTGCCGTTCTTGAGGAAATGTGGATTAGACCATTTCCCATGTTGATTGCATCTCGTGGATTTTCCAAGAGTTTTAGTTTAGCAGTTTATGCCCTATTGAGGTGTGCCCTGGTACCCAGGACTAAAGTTGTTGTTGTTGGGGCAGCATTTCGTCAGTCTAAAATCATTTTTGATTATATGGATACAATTTGGAAGAACGCCCCTATTTTACGCTCAATATGTTCCAACAAAAGTGGACCAAGACGTGATGTTGATAGATGTACTATGTATATTAATGATAATTGGTCAATGTCAATTCCAATTGGCGATGGGTCCAAGATAAGAGGACTTAGAGCGACAGATATTCTTTCGGATGAATTTTCTGCCATACCTCCAGATATCTATGAAACAGTTATTGCCGGATTTGCTGCTGTGTCATCCGACCCAATATCAAATGTAAAACAGGCAGCAAGAAAAAAGACAATGGGTGAACTTGGAATATGGTCACGAGAAGAAGAAGATAAATATAAAGATAAACCTAGGAATAAAGCAATTATTTCTGGGACTGCCGATTATGGATTTAAACATTTCGCTGAATATTGGAGGAGGTATCGAGATATTATAAGAAGCAAAGGAAATCCAAGAAAGTTGTGTGAGATTTTGGGTGTTGACGAATTACCAGAAAGTTTTAATTGGAGAGATTATTCTGTAATCAGAATGCCATATGAACTCATACCAAAAGGGTTTATGGATGATAGTATTGTTACACGGTCTAAAGCTACAGTTCACAGTGGTGTCTATCAATGCGAATTTGGAGCTGTGTTTGTCGACGACTCCGATGGTTTTTTTAAACGCTCCTTGATAGAGTCTTGTGCAACTTCTGAAAAAAATCTTATTCGTGGAATATGGTTTGATGCTAAAGTTAAGGGGGGCAAAAATTCCAAGTTTGTCTATGGTGTTGATCCTGCTGCCGAACAAGACAATTTCTCTATTGTAATTATTGAGTTGAGAGCGGACCATAATAGAATTGTATATTGTTGGTCAACTAACAGAAAAGATTATAAGAGCAGGAGACGGGCTGGTGTTACAACTGAAGATAATTACTATGCGTTTTGTGCCAGAAAAATTCGTGAGTTAATGAAGATTTTCCCCTGTGAGAGAATAGGATGTGATTCACAGGGTGGTGGAGTGGCTATTGAAGAAGCATTTCACGATCCTGATAAAATTCTACCTGGAGAACAACTCATCTGGCATGTTGTTGACGAAGACAAAGAAAGAGATAGTGATGTTCAACCCGGACTTCATATTCTTGAGTTGGTTAATTTTGCCAATTATGAGTGGACCAAAGAGGCAAATCATGGTTTAAGAAAGGACTTTGAGGATAAAGTTCTATTGTTTCCTAGGTTCGACCCTATCACCTTGGAAATCTCTTATATTGAAGACAAAAAACGCTCCAAGATATTTGAGGATAGTAATCCTGATAAAAAATATTCAATGTATGATACACTAGAAGATTGTGTTATGGAAATTGAGGAGTTGAAGAACGAATTATCTACAATTACCGTTACACGAACAGGACAGGGAAATAATGCTAGAGATAGATGGGATACTCCCGAGGTTAAATTAAATGATGGGAAGAAGGGGAGGATTAGGAAAGACAGATATAGTGCTTTGGTGATTGCTAATATGTTGGCACGACAAATTCAAAGAGCACCTATCCCTGTTCAGTATGACGCTATTGGTAATTTTGCTTGTAATATTGATACAAAACGACAGACAGATGAATCCTTTTATGGTGGACCAGATTGGTATATTAAGGGAATGGACGAAATGTTTGGAAAATGATAATTTAATTTTTCTGGTGTATCTTACAATAGAACTCAATACGATTGCCAATGGTATTGGGAAAATGATGAAAGTTAATGTTGATAATAAATGACAAAAAAATATCCAAGATCTGAAGCATTAGTTGCAAATTATGATAGGGATGAAGTTGCCTATATGTCTTTTGATGGTACTAAGGATAATCGCACCAAAGCGTTTGTTGAGTATTCTAAAGCAGTTGATAGTTTTGTGGGTATTCGGCGTTCTAATGCTACATGGTTTCAGGACTTATCAGATTTACAATCTAATGTTTCTGGTCGTCCAGGATTATCAAAATCGGACTATTATCGTTTTCGACCAGACGAAGCTCCAAAACGAACCGTTAAGGGTGCTATAGCCCAAGTAAGTGCGGCATATCAAAATATTGGTTTGTTACGTAATGTTATTGATTTAATGGGTGACTTTGCTTGTCAGGGGATTAGATTGGTTCATCCCAACAAGAAGATAGAGAAGTTTTATCAAGACTGGTTTAACCGAGTAAGTGGTAAAGACCGTTCGGAACGTTTTTTAAATAATTTATATAAGACGGCTAATGTCGTTATTAATCGTCAAACACAGAAAATTTCCCATAATAATAAAACTGTTGAAATTCCGTGGAAATATACATTTCTTAATCCACTAACCGTTGAGGTGATTGGTGGTCCACTATCCTCTTTTGTGGGTCAAAAAGTTTATGCTATTCAGTTGGGTGGCGAACTAAGGCGAATAATTAATTCTCCAAAAACCAAAGAGGAGCGTGCTCTGGTTGCCAAAATTCCTGCTGATATTAAAAGGGCGGCAAAAACTAATAAACATGTTCTTTTAGATCCAGATAAAACATCTGTTTTTCACTATAAAAAGGACGATTGGCAAGAGTGGGCATTTCCTATGGCTCATGCCATCATGGATGACTTAATGATGGTGGAGAAATTAAAACTGGCAGATATGGCCGCTCTAGATGGTGCCATTTCTAACATCCGTATTTTTAAGTTGGGTTCTCTTGAACATAAGATTATTCCAAAACGTGCCGCTATGACTAAGTTGGCGGAAATTCTTGAAAGTAATGTGGGTGGAGGAACGATGGATTTGATATGGGGTCCTGATATTGAACTCGTTGAGTCAAAAACAACTGTTCACCAATTCTTAGGAGAGGAGAAGTACAAACCTCACTTATTTAATATTTATGCTGGTATTGGCGTTCCTCCCACCCTTACTGGTCATTTTGGTGGTTCTGGTACAACAAACAATTTTATTTCATTAAAAACTCTTATTCAAAGATTGGAGTATGGACGAACCGTTCTTAAGGAGTTTTGGACACAAGAAATTAAGATTGTCCAAGATAAGTTTGGGTTTAGGTTTCCAGCAAAAATTGAATTTGACATTAATGTGTTGGGTGATGAACATGCCGAAAAAGCTTTATTGATCCAACTTGCTGATCGTTCCCTAATCAGTGATGAACTATTACAAGAGCGATATGGTCACGATCCACAAATGGAGAAGATTAGAACAAATCGTGAACAACGAGATAGAAATGCTGGTAGAATGGTGCCTAAGTCTAGTCCTTATCACGATCCTCAATTTGGGATTGCCCTCAAGAAGATTGCGTTGCAAACGAGTGTTGTGAGTCCCGGTCAAGTTGGATTAAGAAAAGAGAAGGAGAAATGGGATGATTTTAAGATGTATCCGGCTGAAGACGGAGAAAAGCCCGGTTTAATTATGCGTCAGCAAGCGTTGCCAACTAAACAGGGTGACCAACCTCAAAAGGGACGACCCAAAAACTCCAAAGACAAAGAACCCCGTAAAAAGAAGGATTTCAAGCCCAAGGTTAGGGCGACATTGGAAATATGGGCGAGGATGGCACAGGTGGCTATTACCGAATATGTTAATGAAGATTTACTTAAGGTGTATAATAAGAAGAACTTGAGAAGTTTGAGTGCTAAAGAACATGCTGATGTTGAAAAGGTGAAGATGGATATTCTGTTTAATCTAGAACCTCTTGGGGTTGTGGATGCCTCTACTGTGTTACGAGCTATTGGTGTTGGTTCGTCCCACTCAACCATTAATGAGATTTTTCAGGAGTGGTTACAAAGTATTAGTATGGAGTTAAGTCGTCCGTTAACCATTGATGAATCAAGACTTGTTCAGTCAAGTTTGTATGCTTATATATATGGAGAAGATAATGAAGATTAATGTTGAATTTGATACACTATCAAAGGTGCTAGGAGTATCTATTGATGGTAAAAAGGTAAAGAATATATCTGAGGTGAGGTTTTTTGGATTTGATGCTAACAAGGGTGCTGTGGAAATTAGGCAGAGTGAAAGTCTAGAGGATGACAAAGCCCATAAAATTACTACGGTAATGGCCGGTAGTGGAGATACCTCATATAGTTCGACAATTACTATTGAGGCGGAAGCCTCGGTACCTTGTGAAGATATTGCTAAACGGTTATTTCCCCACAAAACGGTGTAATATTAATTATGACAAATATTATACCAATTTATAAGGCCGAGGTCGGTCTGAAGAACAAAATTCTTGCTAGTAATGCTATTGCTTATGTGTCTGAATTAGTTCCTGAATCAGATCAGACGATTAAGGATAAGGTTCTTGCCCAATATTCTTCTCAGGGTGGTCAACATGATCGTGACCTATATTATACTCGTTCTGTTTTGGTAACCACCTCGTGGAATAAGAATGATGATGTCTTCGATAGTCGAGAAGTGTGGGCTGCTCGTAAGACTCCAACTCATAAACCAACCAATATTGAACATGATGAAAAACAACTTGTTGGTCATATTACAGAAAATTGGGCAATAGATATAGATGGTAATCTTATTGATGAGGAGAGTAATGTAGATAGTTTACCTGGGACCTTCCATGTAGTTAATGGTGCTGTCATTTATACCAGTTGGGAAGATGGAGAATTAGAGGGTAGAGCAAAAAGGCTAATTGAGGAAATTGAGGCGGGGACCAAGTTTGTTAGCATGGAGTGTCTATTTACCAATTTTGATTATGCCATCAATCCTTCCGAAGGAAGTCAGCATATTGTTGCGAGAAATGAAGAGACAGCATGGATGACTAAGCACCTGAAAAGTTATGGGGGTGCTGGTGAATATGAGGGCAATCGTATTGGTCGATTGTTACGAAACATAACATTTTGTGGCAAGGGATATGTGGATATGCCTGCCAATCCGGACAGTATCATTTTTAATAAAGATATGTTAAAATTTAAGTCTACTTCGACAGAAAAAACATTTATTATTAATAATGGTGTAATACTTGATAAGGAAGCAGCGTTTGTTTCCGGTACAGAAGAAATTACGGAGGTTATAAATATGGCCGACAATATTCTACAAGACCAAATTAACGAGCTAAAAGCTACACTCAAAACTGAGACCGAAGCCCGTAAAAAGGCTGAGAAGGAAGTTACTGAGGCTGGCGTTGCCACGCTTAAGGCTGATAATGAGGATCTTAAGAAAAAGTATGATGCTCAATGCGAACTTGTTAGTAAAACTGACGAAAAGGTTGCTGAGAGCGATGAGAAAGTTAAGTCGCTAAGTGAGGAGTTAGAGGAAGTTAAAGAAGCCAAGTCTACCCTTGAAAAGGAGATGAACGAAATTAAGGCTGCCGAACTTCGCTCTAATCGTATTTCTATTCTTGTTGATGGTAAAATCGATAAAAAGATTGCCACTGAAAAGGTGGAAATGTTTAGTAATCTTACAGATGAGCAGTTTGAAGATCTTGCCGGAGAGCTTATTGGGGCTCAAAAGGGCAAAAATCCTTTTCCTAAGAAAGACAAAGATAAGGACGAGGATGAAGATAAAGATAAGGCCGCCTCTACTGTTGACGACAAAACACTTGACGTTAAAGAAGGGACTGCGAAGGCCGATGTCAATTTGGCCAATGTTGGTGACGACGACGAAGAGGATGAACTACAAACCGTTCGTTCAGAACTTCAGAACGCCATTGCAAATCGTTTGGGCCTCAAGTCTAAGAAAACAGAAGAATAAGGAGAATTTATATGGCTCTTAAACCAGATAGAAATTATACAGATGGCACTGATATTAGTTATTTTATGAATGCCACTGCTGAACGTGGGGGAATCGTTACTACCGATGGTAACGGTGGTTCTGGTGCTGCAATGGATGATGCACTGGCTAAGGTGTGGCCTACTGGAGCGGCTGTTTCTGGTACTATTCCTGTCGGATTACTCTTAAATGATATGGTTAATCTTGATCTTACTCGCCAACACATTAATTGGCATAAGGATGAGGTTCAACTTGGTGGCAAGGTAACTGTTCTTCAACGTGGAACAGTTGTAACTAACGTAATTGATAGTACATCAACACCTACTAATGGTGCTGCTGCATACTATACCAGTCAAACCTTTAATGGCAATGCTAGTGTTTGGGTATTAAGCACAACCATTCCTATTGATAGTGGTTCTCCTGGTTTTGCTGGTGTTACTGGTGAATTTACCCAGGCCGACCAAGCTGAGAAGGTTTATCGTGTTGGTAAGTTCAAGGGTGTCAAAGATACTGATGGTTATGTCAAAGTTGACATCGACCTAGCATAAGGAGAAAAACATGGGTAAAAAGTTTAAAGCTACAGCTAAGATGAACGATATTCTTCGTACTTCTGGCTCATATAATAAAGAAGAAGCTCTTGTAGCTACTCATGAATTGGCCAAGGCTCTTGAACTACCTTTACGACAAGGTGTCTTAAATGGTGATATTCTTGATGGCATTTTTGAACCAATTCAATTAGAGCAGAGTGCTACACCTGAGTTCCCGCTAGATTTTCTAGCTCCTGGAACTGAGAAAGATTTTGTTGCCTACACTATTCCTAATCATGGTTATATTCCTCAGCGACATGTTGAGGGTGACTATGTTATGGTTCCTACCTATGATATTGGAGCGTCTATTGATTGGCTACTAAAGTATGCCAGAGACGCTCGTTGGGATATTGTGGGTCGTGCCATGGAGGTAATGGAAGCACAGTTTACCAAGAAGTTAAATGATGACGGTTGGCATACCATTTTGAGTGCTGCCGTTGACCGTAACATTATCGTTCTTGATTCGGACGCTAGTGAGGGTCAGTTTACCAAGAGGCTTATCAGTCTCCTAAAGGTGGTCATGCGACGTAATGGTGGTGGTAATACCTCCTCGATTAATCGTGGCCAACTAACCGATGTTTATCTAAGTCCAGAAGCCATGGAAGACATCCGTAATTGGAATGTTGACCAGGTGGACGAAGTAACACGTCGGGAAATCTTTGTTGCTGATGACAATTCCATTAATCGTATTTTTGGTGTTAATCTTCATGATCTAGATGAACTTGGAGAAGGTCAAGAATACCAACTATTTTATAATAGTCAGTTAGGCGGAAGTCTGCCTGCTGGTGATGTGGAAATTGTTGTGGGGTTGGATCTTAGGCGAAACGATTCGTTTGTGATGCCTATTCGAGAACAAGTTTCTGTTTTTGAAGACGATACATTACATCGTCAACGTAGGGCAGGCGTTTATGGATGGGCGGAGCAGGGCTTTGCGTCGTTGGATAATAGACGTGTCCTCCTAGGTTCAATGTAAAAACTAAGTTAGTCAAATAACTCGTAAAATCAAGGGTCTCTTCGGAGACCCTTTTTTTTGGAATTTTCTCAAAATTGGCATTGACAAGTATTCGATTTGAGTTATAATAGGTGTATAACAGATAAGTCAGTTTTACCCCTATTTTAGGAGAATTTTAATGTCAGCAGAATTTTACAAAGACCAGATTATTGAGTTGTGTGAGCAAGGTAAGAGTATGGCTCAGATTGCTACCGTATTGGAGATTGGAAGTTCCACGGTTAGTAGACATATGAAAACGCTTGGATTAAAAACCAAGAAGAACAGAAAGCAACGAGAAGTTCCTCTCAATACCCACACCAATGAAATAATTGAGTTATATCAAGGTGGTATGGGATGTCATGTATTGTCTAAAAAATATGATTGTGAAGAGACTAGTATTATTCGTTTATTGAGAAAAAATGGATTAAAAAGTAATAAGCACCAATTACATCATTCGGTAAATAAAGAGTTCTTTGATAATATTGATACGGAAAATAAGTCATATGTTTATGGGTTCTTTGTTGGTGATGGATGTAATCAAAAGAATGGTGTGGTTTCTATTGGTATTACCGATTATGATATTTTGGCAGATATGAAAAAGGTAATGGGATTTACTGGTCCTATTGAACATCAAAAGAAAGGCAAAAAAAACAGAAAGCAGGCATACAGAATTAATGTTTGTTCTAAATATATGAGTGAGAGATTGTCTGAAATTCATTGTCCTCCCAGAAAAACATATCTTACAAAGTTTCCTTCTTCTAATATTGTTCCAGACCATTTAATTCATCATTTTGTTAGGGGTCTGTTTGATGCTGATGGCAGTTTTCATAACCATACCTATACAGGAACCGTTATTGCTACGTTGGGTGGAACACTTCATTTAATGGAGGGAATTAAGGATTATGTTAAACAAAATCTAAATATTGATTCTTATATATATCCACACGGAACTATATTCTTATGGAGAATTAATAAGAGAGAAGACGTTACAAATTTTAGTAAGTGGTTGTATAAAGACGCTACTATTTGTTTACAAAGAAAAAAGGACAAGATTACTCCCCTGCTTGATGGAACCTGGAAAACCAAAGATGGAGGGCGAAAACGAAAGGTTGAAGAAGATGTTGTGGATTTACAGTCTGTTTTTAGCAAAATGCTCAATACTATTGACATTAAATATGAGACAAATTTTAAGACGGCAGACTTTTTCATCCCTTCTCACAATATAATAATAGAGACGGTGGATTTTCGTAAGTGTTCGGATTTGGTTATGGCCGACCAAAGTTATTATGTGAAGAAGCGACAAGCATACGTGAATGAGGGTTATACTCCCTTGTTTTTTCACCAAGACGAAATCCTCAACAAATCCCATATTATCAAGTCAATCATTCAAAATAAGCTGGGGCAAGCCCAGCGAATAGGAGCCCGTCAGTGTGAGTTGGCAGAGTCCACCAAAAGTGAGGGTGTAGAGTTTGTCGAAGACAACCATCTTATGGGTAAAGGAGCAGGGGACCACTTTGTGCTGAAATATAATGGGGAGATTGTATCGTGTATGTGTGTAAAAAGACTTAAGGAAAACGACTATGAGATTTCCCGCTTCTGTAATAAGATTGGGTATTCAGTGATGGGTGCTTTCACTAAACTAATTAAGGCCGCCCAAGAACGTCTTCCCATAAAGACTTTAGTCACATTTATCGACAGACGCTACGGAAAGGGCAACTACTTAGAAGCCCTTGGCTTCGCTTTCATAGGATGTCACAAATCTTTCAAGTGGACCAACGGGAAAGAATCCTGCCATAGGATGCGATTCAAAGGGAATACTGGTTATGATGAGGGATGGGCTAAAATTTTCGATTGTGGACAGGCCAAGTACCTGAGGGAGGACTTCTAATGTTAAGGCTAATTTGTGGTGATTGTTTAGAGAAAATGAAAGATATAGAAAATGGTTCTATTGATTTGGTTTTAGCAGATCCTCCTTATGGTACTACAGCTTGTAAATGGGATTCTATTATTCCATTAGAATCTATGTGGAGACAATTGAAACGATTAGTTAAACCTAATGGTGTTATTGTTATGATGGCAAGTCAACCCTTTACTACTATTTTGATTTCTTCTAATATGGAGATGTTCAAGTATTGTTGGGTATGGAAAAAGAATAAAAGTACTGGTTTTTTAAATGCAAAAAAGCAGCCATTACGGCAAATAGAAGACTGTGTTGTATTTTATAAAAAGTATGGCACTTATAATCCACAAAAAACTACAGGACATAAACCCGTAAATAGTTTTATAAAGCACACAGGAGATGGTCAAACTGTAGGTAAGACAAAAAAAGGATATTCTGGAGGAGGACAAACCGATCGTTATCCCGTGAATGTATTAGAAATACCTGTAGTCAAAAATGATAATAGTGATAAAAATAAATTTCATTCAACTCAAAAACCGGTAACTCTCATGGAGTATTTTATTAAGACATATACGAATGAGGGAGAAAGTGTTTTGGATTTTTGTATGGGGTCTGGAACAACTGGGGTAGCTTGTAAAAATCTAAACAGAAATTTTATTGGAATAGAGAAGGATGAAAAGTATTTTGAAATTAGTAAAAATAGGTTATTAAATTGTTAATATCTTAAAACAACAAGATTTAGTGACGAAGTCACGGAGAAATTTAATGACTAATGAAGAAATGTTAAAGTTTTTGGAAGGATTATGTAAGACAGAAGACGTATCTAAAATAGTATTGTTACCATATCAAGAAGATCTTTTAAGGAAGGTTTATGGGTTGGAATCAAATTTTCCACTGAGGGAGGCGACGAAGTTATGAGCAAGTATGTGGAACACTTAGCCGCCAATGGTGGCATGGCCACTTGCGGCGAACACCTAGGAGTAATGGTTGGCACGGATGAATTCGCCTGTCCGGCAGGTTGGGTTTTCGTTCCGTTAGAGGGGGCAACGACTCAAATTGTGAGCGAAGCTCTTGCTGTTGCCAAAAAAGGTCGGGCTGGATGGCCCGAAAAGGTTGTCTATGAGAAACCACGTAAACAGAATCAGAAAAAAGGGAGAAATAATGAATACTTGAAGAAATCAGTCTAACGAAATAATTTTGGAAATTCACGCTGGTAAAGGGGGCGAAGACTCTAAATTATTCGTTCATGATCTTTTCGCATCCTATGTAAAATATGCCAGAGCTAAAGCTCTGAAGGTGGAAATTTTGGATTCTATTTTGGGCAAGGTTTCCGCTCGTATTTTTGGGCTCAAAGCTGAGCAGATTTTTCACCAAGAGGCTGGGGTTCATTGTATACAGAGAATTCCTCCTACGGAGAAGCAGAATAGACGACAAACTTCTTTTGTTATGGTTGCTATACTTCCACTACCACCTATACACGAAGTGAAACTCCTACCGGAAAGTGAATTGGATGTTAAAACGGCAGTAGGTTCTGGTCCAGGAGGACAACATAGAAATCGTACTGAGTCTTGTGTAAGGATGGTTCATAAGCCAACAAACATTCAGGTTTACATTGATGGTCGAAACCAACATAAAAATCGTAGCAGGGCTCATCGTATCCTCTCAGTTAAAGTATCACAAATGAGGGCGAATAAAGAACAGGACAAATATGATAAATGTCGTAAAAACCAACTTGGTGATGGTGGAGGGTCCGATAAAATTCGCACTTATAATTATATTCAGAGTCGTGCCGTAGACCATCGTAACGGTAAAAAAACTACTAAGGTTAGAGATGTTATTGAGAAGGGTAGATTAGACTTATTAATATAGGAGAGGAAAATAATGAGCAAAACTGAAAATTGGGACCACAGTTGGCCTCTAGATAAAAAACTGGATTATATGTCAAAATTAGAGAGGGATTGGGATTCCTATGGGAGTCCTCCAATTTCTCCTATGGCAATTGAGTTAGCACGAAAAATCCTTACAAATGAAGACACGGATAAATATTATGTCGTCTCTCCTATGGGTGGGGGTGGTGTTTTTATAGAGTGGAAAGCAGAAAACTTTAAAATATTTGCCGAAATTGATGAGGACGGAGAAATGTTTGTGGGAGCAGGGCCAGTAGGTGGAGAGTCTGTATATTTTAATATTCCTGGGGGATGTTTCGTTTCTTGACAGAAATGGTGTATAATTTAATAGAGGTAATATCTCCCTATTCAACGTGAGGATTATGAAGAAATTCCCATTTTTTCTATCTTTTTTAATTATTTTTTTTCTTTTGTGTGGTACTATATTAGGTGGTCCTGCTGAACTTGCTTCATACAGGATTAGGGTTAACGGAGGAAGATTTATTGATTCGGGCAGTGGTACAGCTATCAACTCACATCAAATCTTAACTTGTGCTCATATACTACGAGATTATCCTAACGGTAAAATTACTGTTGATTACCCATATGAAAACCTATCATATTCGGCAAAACTGATAGACATGGATTTAGAGTTAGACTTGGCCCTTTTAGAAGTTAATGGCATAATGAAAAATTATGTTCGGTTGAGCAATAAGACGATTAATGTTGGAGAACCCATTCGTGTATTAGGATATCCTAATGGTAATAGTCGCTTAAGTCGTACTATGACAACATTGTCACCCAATAGATATATGAAAAATATTTATACTGCTAGTGGACACACTGTTGGTGGTCAGTCTGGTGGTGGTATCTTTAATAAAGATTATGAGCTTATTTCGGTGATATGGGGGAATGTTGACAATACAATACACGCTGTTCCTTTAACTACGATACGACAATGGGTTACTGGGAAGTTATGTCCAGGTTGTCCAAATTGTTTAAAGGGTAGATCCCCACAAAATCAGTCGCCAGGTAATTTGGTTCCCATACCCCCTACTCCAGCACCATCGCCAGAATTACCCGAAAGTCCGCAGGACCCAGAACCACCGAAGGTGGACTATGATCACGAACGACTAGAGCAAGCTCTAGAAGCTCTAAAAGTTCAGGGCGACGTAGTCGTAAATAATACGGAAGAAATCAAAATTGGTGTATCTACAATAGATGACAAGACAGACACAATTCTCAACGCTTTGGTTATCATAGCTGAAAACCTCCAAACAAACAAGAGTAAGGCAGACCCAAACAGGGTAATCAAAGAATTAAAGGACCACATCTCTAGTTTATGGGTAAATGAACCAGATATTAATGTTCGTGAATTACCCTTAATGATATATTTGACAGCCAGGGGACATCCTGGTGTAATGGAAACGGATAAGATGATTGAGGATAAGATTGAGAAAGGACTGAATATTAGGGTTGTAAGATTAAATCCGACTGAAGTATTAGTAAGAGATCTTCCTCGTTTGGTCGTTTTCCCTCGTGGGAACGTTATTAGAGGTTCTAGCAATGTAATGGTTTATCTATCCGGTTTAATTAAATAATATAAGACATTATGATTACTAAAACATGCTCCGCTTGTAAACAAGAGAAAAACGTTAGTGAATTTCATAAACGTAGTAGGGCCAAAGATGGATTTTGTTGTTGGTGTAAAATATGTGTTAAAGAGTACGGTCGACAATACTATTATGAAAATATAGAAAAGCAAAAGGCGATACGCAAACAATGGCGTATAGAAAATGCTGATCTTATGAGGGGATATAAGAAGAAGTATGACAATAAACCCGAAAACAAACAAAGGAAAAGGACTTGGGAACGAGCAAGGAGGAGAGAAGACTCATTATTTAGAGATAAACAATATCTTTCAAGGTCTTTGTTGAGGTCGTTAAAGAACATTGGACAGTGTAAGAAGAATTCTTTTTTACAAGAAGTTGGGTATACTAAACAACAATTAGACGACTACCTAAAACCAATGAGAGATAAGCCATGTCCAATGTGCGGGTGTAGTTTTGAGAATGGATATCAAATAGATCACATTTATCCCACTTCCTTGGCTAAAACTAGGAATGAGTTAATAAATTTGTATAAACTGGAAAATCTTCAGTTGTTGTGTCCAACGTGTAATCTGAAAAAACACGCTAAAATCCCACAAAAAATACCACAGTATTTACACGGAACTCGTTTTGAGGTGTTCGATCTCTACTTGATGTGAGGTATGTAGAAAACAATGCTTGAAGGTATTGTTTAGTTTAACTATTATTTTAAAAAAAAGGATGAAAAATACCATGGAACAATTACAAGTTGCACTATTAGGAAACGCCGCACTACAGTTGCAGACTCAGGCACTTGCTAATCATCAAACTGTATCACATCTTGCAGACTTAGCTTTTCTAGATAAGCTTTCTAAGATGGACATTGCAGAGAGTTTTGCGGCCCAGGGACTAGCTCAGGCTAATCTACCCCGTGATGCCATTGGGGCTAATCTAGCGGCTGGGACTCCCAAGGACTAAGCTCAGTATAAGTACTAGTAGTCAGAATTTGTATCCTGGCTACTAGTGCTATTTTTTTCATTATGGTAACACTATGACTCAAAATCAACCTGAAATCAAACTTGATTCTAATATGTTGGGTAATGCAATGAGTGAACTTGCATTGAACGTTCCGGAAACCCAGGAACTTCGTAATACGGTTGCGAAAACCGTTCTAGATCAATCCGCTCTCAAAGATAATATTTTGGCCTATAAGGTGGCCACTTCTTATTATTTGGATGGTTTATATTTGGCGAAAATTATGGGTGTTCTAGATGTGGCCAAGGATAATCTTACTCCTTTTCCCACACGTCCATCTAATACTGTGGTGATTACACCGCCACCTCCACCACCATTACCAGTATCTTCACCTCAGGTGAAATCGAATGCTGGACTGTGGAAAAAGATAGTACTAGCATTAGGATTGGGATTACCAACACTTGGTGCTGGAACGGTCATTCCCCTTATCTATAATAAGTTTGTGAATAATCCACCAACTGTGGAGATTCCGCACGCAGTACCTATAAATCCCAATGTGGAAGTAGAAGTTTATTAGTCTGACGACCAAAAGGAAAAGGAAAAGGAAAAAATTATGACAAGCACGGAGGAATTACAAAAAATTCTAGAAGAAAAAGTTCAACAAACCCTTGGCACAATGGATGCCATGTTTTTGGAAAACCAAAAAAGATCTCAAGAAGCTCAGAGTCGTTTATTTGGTGGTGATCAGAGTAATGTTAATGAGGAGCAACAGGAAAAGATTAATGAAATTGTGAAAATCTTTAATTTATATCCTGATCTTATTCCCTCTATTACTATTTATTTGGCCACTCTCGTCAAGCGAAAACTTGATATGAATAAGATTTTGGAGGCAAATCCTGATAAGGCGTTAGATCTTATGGATGCGGCAGAAAAGGCGATGTATGAATCGCTTCAGTCTGCTTCTGCTTAGATATATTTTTTTCTATTTTTGGTTCCGGTCCCGTTTTTACGGGACTTTTTTATTGGTGTATAGTATTATAATAGGTTAATAAAAATAAGAAATAAATTAAAAATAGATATGGCACAATTATTAGTAATTTCTCACGGTCCCCGTAAAGGCGAAATTTCCATTGCCAAGCGGGACGGTGTGCCATTTGGCGGTATGGCGGACAAGGCTGAACACCTTCGGCAGTACGGTAACATGGATCGATGGCCGGACACTTTCGTGATCGTCAATTTATTGGAAATGAGTATCGAGGAGGCGGAAGAACTGGCCTCGCCCGTCGTGACGTGGAAGGACGGGCCGATCGATCCTCTTGATGGTTTACCGAAACAGATTCCTACCATGCACTACAACAGCAAA
>SDBT01003123.1_pt1 | contig 28807 bp, 38 predicted proteins | sample 2277101 | NCBI WGS metagenome assembly SDBT01 (sample SAMN10404973, study PRJNA504765) | marine sediment metagenome | isolation source: marine sediment core GS10_PC15, 103 cmbsf | place: Arctic Ocean: Southern Knipovich Ridge | collected 2010
CGTATTCGTAGTGTCGAATCCAAGTATCAAAATACAGGAATAGTCGTTATATTGAGAAAGCCCTTGGCCATAATCGAACAACAGAATACGATACATCGGCAATACAAGTTCTTTATAAGATTTCTCAAAGTCTTTATAAATCCTGCGGCCTGGCTCCATAAAACGCTCTGACCATTTTATTTTCCCCACATGAGCCAAGGGATTCTTCCAATCAAAATCCCCTTCAACACTATACTCATTCTTGCGGGGGTCAATTACAAGGATACGCTCCTGTGCCGATACTGGTTCGTTGCAATATTCTGAAGCAAATGCAGATTCCCCGATTTCCTCTTTGCGAGCATCTAAGACTGCCTGTGGCCATTTTTCTGGCCATAAAACATACGTTTTCCCATCTTTATAAGCTATAGCCTTCAGGATTTTACGGTTCCAAAAATTAAATCGTGGGTCATCCCCAGCTACGGCATGATAGAGGAAAGATCGCCTATTAATCAATGTCCCCACCCAAAAAATCGACGAGCCAGCTTCAAGCATCGGAATAATCTGGCGGAACATAATCATCTCAAATTTTTCTATAACAGCTTGAGCGGCGGCCTGCGAATCTGAATCGGGATCATTTTCAGGATCATCCAATATAAACAGCCGAGGCCGCCCGCCCCTTTTTTTACCCATTACAGACAACCCTTTGATTATCGCCCCGTTCATTAAAGACAACTGATGGTGGTTCCAAATTTTATGCCCCCGAGGAGGTTTCATCTCCCCGAAGTCTTGCAAAATCAATTCATTCTCAACAAACTGTTGTATCAACTTATCAAACCGTTCCTCTACAAGCCTGTCTGTTGCTAAACCCAAAGTCATTTCATAATGAGGTCTGGTCAACGAAAGCAGTAGTGGAGCCTCAAGACCTATCACAGTTGATTTGGCCGACCCTCTCGGAGCCGCCTGTGCATTTCGACCATGTTCCCCTAAATCATAAATCAAGTCATAGTGGAAATCAGGTGATTCCTGAAAACCGTTTTTGAAAAAAAGTTTCCCGGCCCCGGCTAAGTACACCCGTCGAAAGAAATCCCACGCAACCACCAAGTCAAAAGGAGTCGATTGATTATGCAGAATAGCCAACCTTGCCTGCTTTTGACTCTCAGCCGACAATTCCTCATAATCCCTCGGCAGAGGCCAGATAGTATAAGGTCTTTTAATCCACACTTTATTTTAGGGCTTTCAGTGTTGGGAGAATCCGGATTACGTCGAAAAAAGCAAGGGTTGTGGCAATTCCGGCGGTCCAAGCAGAGTTAGCTTTATTTGTCCCCATCACAATCCTAAGACTTGGCCATATCCCTTCAAGATAGCCAGGTTGTCGTAAGACCTCGAAAACCAAATCAGGAACATTCGCCCTATCCACAAAATCCCAATCAGGAGTCGCAGGCGTAACCATCGGCTGAGCACAGAGCACGATAATGTGCATCGCAACACCCGCGACAGTAAATCCATTATCCAAGATATATTCTTTCAAAGCAGTTAAATCCTTATCCTCCGCAGGAGGAGTTTGTAATTTGAGACCTTTTTCATTAATCGCTTCTTCCAACGACTTTGCCACATCAGACCCTTTTAATTTCCCCTGAGATTTACAGTTTTCGGCATGGGCCGCATCGAAAGAATCTGGTGGAAGATGTCGTGCAAGTAAATCATTCTCTGTATCTAAAGGTGGAAGTTCTTTTGCAACCAATTCAATCTTCTTCTGCGAGGGTTGAGATTCCTGGGAAGAGGTCTCGGTCTCCGGTTGGGGGCTGGGTTTTGATACAGGGATTTGGGGACTCTTCGGAGTCGCTATCGACACCGTTGCTCTCTGTGGGAATCTTATCTCGTCTGAATCCAGAAATCTCTCCTCCGTCTGGCGGTTCAAGTCCTCCAATCTCAACATCTCGTTCTGGTTTAGGGGTTGATCCGGGGCATCCCTCAAGACTCGGGAAGGTGTCTCGGGTGTCTTGGCTCTCTTGCCTATCGCTTCCTCGATTGGATTCGTTTGTGGTTTCTTCGGTTTTGTCATTTTTAGTTCCCTCAATTTCGGTTGATTCTATTTGTTTTGCCGGATTTAATACACCGGCGATACGTTTTGCGGAAAAGGTAGTATGCCCCCCTTGAGGATTCGGAATCGTCGAGGACACATTTGCAATAAGCCCAGATGTCTCGGCAGCCTCACGGAGTAACTTGCGGAGTTGAATAAGGGCTTTCGATTTCACGGCAAGATTAGCATTTTGTCTGGCCATCATAAGCCATTCCTTGATTTCAAATGAATACGTCCAATTAAGTTCCTTGAAAATATTCGTGATGATGGTAGGGTCGTTAAATGAGGTAATGGCCGCCAACACCTCATCCGGGTCAGGCTGTTTAGATTTCTCTATACTTGATTCACACATGCAAATACCCCATGATATTTTTTGGCAGCTTTATTATAAACCAAAGCTGCCTCGGTCTCAGATTCGTAAAGCCCTAAATATTTTGATTCCCCATTAACCATTATTCCAACCATCCATTTTTTAGCTAATCGGTGCCAACAAACACCTTTATATTGACTGGATGTGTTTGAACGAACTTTTCTGTTACTTGAATTTTGCTGGTGGGTACACACCCTCAAGTTATCTCGACGATTATCTAATGTATTGTGGTCTACATGGTCAGCTTCCCGAGGGTCGCCTTTTTCTAATCCAAGGATTTGACGAGCCATAGATATTTCAAAATGCTTACCCTTTTTTTTAATAGAAGTCCGCCTTGCATATAACTTCCCAATAAGGTCTTTGTGGACGTGCCATTTATACTGAGAGAGTTCTATATAGTCGGCATCATCAACTAAAGCAAATTGTCCTTGTGTAAGTTTTATTTTTTTCATTTCAATAGTATATGATGAATGTGGGTTTTTTTGCTTTCTTGGCTTTCTCGATTGTGTCGGCGGTTCCACGAGACTTACCATCCCAAAAAGCAAGCACCATATCACAGTTGTCAACTATGGTTTGGTTACGGATGAATCCTGCGGACTTGCCATATTTACCCCACTCCGCAGGGAATTCAATATATGTAAGGTATTCTTTTTCTGCATATTGTTTAGCAAGAGCATCCGCCCCTCTTGCACCGCCAGATATAATGGTATCTTGAGGAATATGACTTCCTCTCACTTTAAGCAACTCCCATAAAAGATTTTCCAATAGAGCATAATCATTAAAATTTCTACCTCCTACGATTGCTATTTTCATTTTTAACCCTTTCTTGCGGAGGTCATCAATTTTTTCACCATAGAATCGTTCCGCCCGGATACGGCGGCCATCTCTGCCAAGACTACGGGGGATGATGCTTCCTTGAGAATTTCATCAGTGACTTCAATTAGGTAATCCCCAGAGGCTCTGAGATGCTGCTTCTGTCTGGATTTGGAGCCGGGGAAAAGAAAACCCTTACTACCGGGCCGGTTCAGGACATGAAGGATTCGATTGAATGTGGACAGCGAGAAGAATATATCGCCCCCAAAGTACATCGGGCAGATGTGGAGAACCCGCAAATACTTTCGTGCCAGACGGCGGGAGATGTTAAATGTGGTTTGAAGATGCTTTAGCTCAACAAGCTCGACGCCACCAAAATTGTGAGTTTTCGGGATTACAAAATCACCCATAGATTTCCTTTCATTTGTCTATTTTCATTATAGCAGATTTTTAGGATTTTTCAAGTAGTTTTCATTTTTTGTTTCTCCTTAATGCTGCGGAGGCTGCGTTAATAATTCTCTGCCTGCTTTCAGAGACGTGCGGCAGATTCTCATCTGGGCGACGATTGCCACCTGCGAAGTCTTTTGTCGTCCTGAACGTCTTCACGTTCTTACTAACAGGCAGAGTTGATTCTAAAGTGATTTCTTGTCCCTCTACGGCTGCAATACGTTTTACGGCGATTTCACAATATTCAAGTTCTTTTTCGATTCCGATGAAGGCAATGCCAAGTTCCTTGCAGGCCATTCCTGTTGTACCTGAGCCAAGGAAGGGGTCCAGAATGATTTGACCTGTGGAGGGCATCTTGAGTAAGGTGCAGAGATATTTCATCAGGGCAAGAGGTTTAACCGTAGGATGATTATTCTTGACTACGGCGACCCTGTTCAGGCCAATGTGTTTTTGCAAGTATTCTTTCTCGCCTCGGTTCTCGGCTCCTTGTGCTCCGCCAGAACGAGCCAAGAGTTTATCCTCACAATCCTCCATTCCCATATTCCGTTCCTTGCGGGAAGTCTTGGCACAATAGAAGAATCGAGAAGCCCCACCAGAATCCCCAGGCCAACTACTTGTGATTTCTTTACTTGCATTCATTTTTATTGGATTTTTATCTGGTTTTTTTCTTGGTTTTAATATTCCACTTTTTAATGTTCCGGTTTGCTCATCCAACATCGCTCCGGCTTCTTCGTCGAGCAGTAAATTGGCAGGCCAGCGACCTTGAGAATGTCCTTCTGGATTTGTGACCTTATCGCCCGAGCCAAACATTCCACCGTATTTTGTACAACCACCTTTTGTTAATCCTTCTGGTGCTGGTATTCTGCCACCGTCGATGTTTAGACCCGCGACTCCGTGTGTCTCGGCATTGTGGGCGAATGTGCCGTCCAGAGGTTTCATTGCCACGATGATTGGCTCCCACGCTGGCTTGAGGGCTGTACCGTAACCATTCCAAATCTTCGCAAGAGTGGTAGCGGGGTTATTAGAATCATGTTCGTGATACCCAATTTTAGCCGCCGTTTGCATCCAAGGTCTATCGTCACCTAATCCTTTTGCATATTTATTGCCTGTTGGCCCCATAGAAGTCTTAATCTGTTTTCGTTTTGCCCCGGCTGCTTTGTCGATGGCTTTACTAATGTTGTGGGATTTTGGGAAACCTGAGCCGTAGAGCCACATCATGCAGTCACGGATTTCCCAACCAGCGTCCTCGATTGCACAGGCGAGGCGGTGGTAGGTACGAGTACCCCCGAAGCAGAGTAGGAAGCCCCCGGGTTTGGTGATTCGTAAAAACTCACGCCAAAAACGAATTCCGGGTAAACCCTTATCCCAATCTTTGCCCATAAACTCAAGGCCGTACGGGGGGTCCGAAAGTAATGAGTCTATTGAATTACTTGGTATTTGTTTCGTAAGTTCCAAACAGTCAGCACAATGAACCTTATTTACAATATCTTCTATTTTGAGCATATCGCCTCCGCGAAAGGATAATCCTCTAAATATCTCCCTTTTTCATTTGTTTTATAGTTAAACTTTTTTGTTTGGAAACTCATTGTAGTTTTGATTTTGTCTATTGGAATATAACCAATAGTGTTTTCTTCGATGGCGACAAGAGCAAAAATATCAACATCACTATTTTTATATCTCTTTTTTCCACCCTTTCCACATCTCATAATCTGAAATGAATATGACGGTGTATATTCTTTTCTTTGAGGAGTTGCTTTATATATGGATGTTGTTTTAACCTGAACCCGAAACAATCTCCCATCGACATCAACAACAACATCATAACGGAGTCCTTGTTCCGAGAGGTAGGCAACATAACCCTGTAAAATCAAATCAGCACATACAAGATATTCTCCTGCTTTCCCTAATTGTAAGTCATTTATCTGATTTTTCTGCTGGGATTTCATTGGGTTCCTTTCTATAAGTTGAGATTGTCGAGTAATAGCTCGAGGAGAAGCGTCCCGGGGAATACGGCGGGGAAGATTCTGCAGGTGAGATTAGGGTTGCCGTGATGGACGTGGAATTGTTCCTGGCCGAAGTCCATTAGGATGATGTCTCCGAAGTTTATGTTGGGGGTTTGAGGGAGGAAAAAGAAGTGGTGACATTTCCCCTTTTGATGTCGGGCGGTAACTACTTGGTGGAGTGGGTCGTAGTTGTAAGATTCGACGACTATGGCTTTTTCTGTTGTGCTTTCAAGTTCCATTTTTACCTTTCTGGCTGTATTTTAACAGAACCTCCGCAGGAAGTCAAGGGGAAATTAAGATTTTTTTCATAATTTCTGAAATTACATTTACGGTGACGGCGTTTCCGAGGCAACAATAACGTTGTGTGTCTGATATGGTTACACAGTTGCCTTTTATATCAATCCCTGTTTTTGTCCATCCATCTGGGAATCCTTGGAGTCGTTCACATTCGGTTGGGGTGAGTCGTCGGATTCGCATATCATCGGAATATGACGCCCCCCGGATGATGTTGGAATTGTTGGACTTATTCCCCGAGGGCTGTGAATTCGACTCGTTTGTTTGGGAGTGCGATTCAACATAAGTGCCGTTCCTTTGGCTCCCATATCCTCTCTGTGTAAGGCAGCCCGCTGGATGCGTTTTACCCATTCCGAGCCCATTGAGAGGAAATATTTGGGGGCGACTTGTGGTTCTAAGATGTCCGATAATGAAGATGCGTTCTCGGTTTTGGGGGACGCCGAAGTTTTTAGAGTTAAGCACTTGCCATTGGAGGTCATACCCAAGTTCATCCAGCGTATTGAGGCTAGTTCCGAAGGTACGGCCTTTGTCGTGAGATAGAAGCCCTTTAACGTTTTCAAGAAGTAGAAGGCGTGGCTGTTTTTCCTGTGCAGCCCTTGCGATTTCAAAAAAGAGTGTACCACGGGTATCAGAGAACCCACCCCGTTTTCCTGCGATTGAAAAGGACTGACAGGGGAATCCCCCACAAAGCAGTTCAAAATCAGGAACGTCTGACCATGTGATATTTGAGACATTGCCGTACTCCTTATGGTTTGGGAAGTGTTTTTTGTAGATGGAAATTGCATATTTATCGATTTCGGAGAAACCAATACATATTGCCGGGGGTCGGGGATTAATGCTGGCATTATACCCCAATTTGCCCAAATGCGGTTGGGAGTTCTCCAAGCTCGGGATAGATGATGTTGATTGGGAAGTCTTGGAGTCCCTATTGCTCCAATGAATATTGGCTTTTTCAATCCCATGCTCAAATCCTCCTATGCCACTGAATAGTGAAAAGTATTTCATGTTTAATCCTTTCAAGTGTTATATTCGTTATAGACCTAACCCCACTGGGGGGTTTTTAATGTAGATTATCAATCTCCATTGATAATGTAGAGGGGGAAATGCCCCGAAAGCGTATTTGGGACTTGTTATGGACGATTTTATTGACCGCTCGCCTGCGGAGCAGGGGGGGTGAGGTTGTGATAGTGTGCGATATTAGACTAATAATGAACATTATCAATTCCTCTCTCCCTATGCTCCGCAAGGGCTGTATGGTTGTAGTAGTTATGATGATTGTAACCTCCATTCCCAATGGGTTATATGAGGACTTCCTTTTGGTCGAATAGGGATGCCCAAGATGCCCATTGACTTTTTGACTCGGTTTAGAGTTGCAGAAGAATAGCCGAGGACTTCACCTTCCTTGAAGATTAGTTTGGAATCGACGGGGCTTTCGGAGAGGAAGGATTCGAGCCAGTCGGATGCGTCGGTTTGTTTCTTGGGGCGACCAGGGGATTTCTTTTTCGGGGCCAGTAGTTCATTGGCTGTTAGATGGACGAGTTCTTTTTCAAAGCAACAGGCTGGAAAGAAGGATGTTCGATTCTTGAAGGTAACAGGAGTATTCATTAGGTGATAGGCGAGACCCGGCCATCTTGGGGCCAAGTTACCCTTGAGCCATACCATATAGCGACGATCTTCGGCATCGGGGTCTTGGACGACCAGCCAACACATACGGGCGGCGTTCTGTTGGCCGACACTGCCGAGTAGCCGGAAATCGGCGGAGGAATCTTCTTTTTTGTTGAGGTGTGTGATGCCTATTACGGTTAGATGGTGGTCAGAGGCCATATCGCCGAGGGGACGGAGGAAGCTACGGATGGCTATGTTGTCATTGGAATCGGCTTGTTTGCCAGTCATAAAGCCTGTGTAGGGGTCGATGATTACAAGTTTGGGGTTGGGGGCCTGTTCTATGGTTTCAATGAGTCGAGCTAAATCACCGCCTTTTGAGAGGTCATCAATGCCTACGAGTCCAGTCGTACCATCTGGGAGGGTTACTTTTACACCCTCAAGGATGCAGATTCGGTTAATGTCGGTTCCCATAGCTATTAATCGGGGTATTATTGTGTTCCCGGTATTGTCCTCGGCGGACAAGATTATGACGTCCCCAGGTTCTCGGGTCGTGCCGGGAGGGTCGTCTATCCAAGGTCGCCCTGTAGTGATTTGGGCAGCCATATATAGGCATAGGGTTGATTTGCTGACCCCCCCGATACCTGCCATTATGGTGAGCATTCCAAGTGGGAAGCGATTAGGCCAAAGCCAGTCAACGTGCTCAAGTTCAACCTCGTTGCCCCAAATAAAATCAGCTTCTCTTTTAACGTCATTCACATTCAGGATTCCCTAAAAAAGTGGGGGCCGGGAAGCGGTCAGCCCAACCAGCCCCCTGAATGGCCTGTGAGCCATTTTGATATGTAAGATTTCGATTACCTGACCGCATTCTCTTCTTCATATTTTCATTATAGCCGATGTCGAGAGATTGTCAAGGGTATTTTATACTGCCGTGAAAACATCTTACTGGGATAATTGCACCTGTGACTGTCGTATGTTCATAAACTCAGGTTCCGTTGCAGGTCTCGCAGGGGAGGAGGGCGAGGGCTTTGTTAAGTTCTTCACTCCAATGAATACAACAGGGACAATCTTCGTGAATTACACACAAGCAAGATTCCCGGGCATTTTTTAGGAGCGTGCGGAGTTGGGTAATTTGGTCTGAGGTCATTTTGGTTCCTTTCAAAAACGGTTTTTACAAGTGGATTTTCTGAAATCCTTACAAAAAGAAGAATCAAGAACACTTCGTTGTTTATGGTCTTTTTTACACCATGCCCCGTCACCATAAACACGGACTTGAATCCAATCAAGGCGGGTACATTCTCTACAATAACATTCTTTTTCTTTTCTCATACAGGTATTATAGCAAATTTGCATACCAGGTGCAAGGGAAATGTGGGGGATTTTGGAAATATTTTTGAGATTTTTTTATCGGACGGAAGGATTCTCAGGCATACATTATCGGACTTTGTTGGCAACGGGATTGTTGGACTGCGTGAATTTTGGCTCGGAAAATAAAATGATTCCTTGCGGGCTTTGTCTTTGACCTAACATTACCGGACATTGCTGGGGGCCGATGGGGGGGTCCGCCTCCGCAAGATTAGTGCCAATGCTGCATCCTGCTTCACCATGCTGTACTATTGCTAAGCCATGCTGTACCATGCTTCACCGTGCTGTACTATATACCCAATGGTTTTAGTGAATTGAGGATCAAACTAAGTCCTGACGTGTCCTACGTTGGACGATCTCTTATGGTTTGGTGTTGTAGCTGCGGAGGTAAAAGGTGAAGCCATGACTTTGTTGGGAGGAGGTAGGCCCAGTCATGGCTCCGGTGATATGACATTTTGAAGTGATTTATTAGTGATTATTTTTAGACTATAATCATATCCCTCCTATTCTAATAGTTATACATCCAACTAACAACCATCCTCAGTTTGGTAACCACATAACTAATCTTGTAACTTCCATTATACATCTCCTGGTCCTATCGGGCATAACACGCCTCAATTAACATGTACTCAAAACACTCTTTACAGATAATATGGCCAAACATATACTCAACATCGCCCAACATCCCGCACAATTCACATTCCCCCCCACCATAGGGATAATCATCCCACAAGTCGTGTGGTTTGTAATCCCGCACAAACTTAACATCTTTGTACTTTGCATAAAACCGCCTAAACTTATCAATCTGCTTTTTCATAGTTTTTATGCAAACAAAACTATCTTTACTGTGTGCAAACTCATAACCTATACCGATATTTACACAACAAGCCATAGTCTCCAGCTGCAATATATCAGAGAACGTACCAATACCTATATCCCACAGTTCCCCCAGTGCATCCCGGAACGCACCATTGTCAAGATCATAAGTAACAACATCATCCCCCGTCCGATCAAACTCAGCGATCCAGTTATAGTCTTTTAGATTATGGAATTGACCGGACGACTGGCATTTTTCCTCATTATCACATATCAACAAATCAGCACCAAACTGCTCGGATAATTCATAGGCAAGCATGCATCCAAGTCGATCATCTAATCCCTGTGCGTATATCCTCTTAATTTTCCCTTTTTTTGTCTTGCGTCGTCGGACATATTTTGGCTTAATAACAGTATCTATATGTGCCACAAACAAGACATCGGAATCCCTATCAATAAAGATTCTATTTTGTTCTGGATTTTCCCAGTCTAAAACAAAGTTCCTAAAATCTGCAAATAACTGCTTTGTTGGTTTTAGCCAATATTTTAAGTTCATAAATCAAACTCCTGCTGCCCTCTCGATTCTGTAGGCACAAACGTTGGCAAACTTTCCGATTCAGGTCTACAACCTTCGCATAGACTATCCCCATCTAAAAAATCGTTGTCGATTGACCGCTCTCCACATTCTGCACACATAGGATATTCTTCTGCACAACTACAACAATATATACCGTCATCTATTACGGCATAATCTTCTTTATGGTATGTGCGACAATCTTCACATTGTGCATAATTACTGGCACAATGACTACAAACATACTCTTCTGTATCCTCAATATAGTACACCTCATCACAAGGGTAGAGTTCCGCACAATGGCTACACCACGAAAAAAGTTCATTTGCACAATCGTCGCAATATGTACGGTCATTCACAATTGCATACTCGTCATAGGTTACATGACCCTCACAATTTGCACAAATCTGGCCAACTTCTATTGATCCATCTGTTTGTGTCAATTCATAATCACAACAACCAGTCATTGAAATAGTTAGTCCCGGACCACAAGTACATCCATTTATCAAACTGTCCATATATGGAACATGTCCATCTTCATAGTTCAAATTGCTAACAACAAGTATCTTATCACTTGGTGCGTTATTGCCATGACAACCAACATCATCAGTGTCCCGGTAATACCATCCCCGTCCCCCCGCATAGTCCCGCATCCGTTCTTTAAGCATTTCACAACTGGCATATACCCGATCCATATAGTATTCGCCGCTATCAAGTTTATGCACAATCGCCCTAGCACTATCCTTGATATACTCCATAACTAATAACTGAAAACGATCTGGATTGTCCTCATATAGTAAAGTACATGTCCCTCCTCCTCCATCCCCGCTTGGAGTCATGCAGGTTACCGCACCTACTTCTCTGTAATACGCATCTGTTATGGCCGGTCCTCTTAACAAAGTAGCATCAATATCATCGGAGAATAGTTCACAGTTGATATTACCCGCAATCGTGGCTATAGACTTATCAGACAGAAAGCCACCATTCAGATTCAGTTTACGAGTCAAAAACCTGCTGGTCTTAATCTTCATCCTGTCTTTATTTGGCACATTAAAGGCTATTCGGCCAGTTGAGCCATCCTCTGGCACAGAGGGATTTAACTGGTTTAATCTGTCTCGGATAATATACTTACGAGACAACCAACAATTCTGTCCTCTACTAAAAACAACCTCTATTCTGATTATAGTCAATAACAGATTTTTCATAAGTTTTTCCTCCGCTTATCTTCAACCACCAAATTACGCTTAACAATAGCAGCTATTTTCTTACCATTTTTCAGACCAGCAGCACAAAGCAAATCCCGCGTGATCCTCCTGGCCATATTATCCATATCCACTTTAGACAGTTTCATTTTAGCTCCGTCATATCCCAAAATTTCCGATGTAGGTTCTTAATACTTGTCGGGATTTTACGAGTCCACTTCAGACCATTCCAAACCCTACCAGCCACAGAAAAAACAGTTATTTTCTCCAGATAGTAATTCATTGTATAGCTATTCTCAGGCCTCATATTGTCAAAATCCAGTATCGGCCAGGCCAATTCACTACCTACACGAGATATAACTAATCCCGTATCTTGGTCTATTGCATAAGTTATATTTTTCATTTTAACCTCCTCAACAAAGCGATATATAGGCCCAAAAAGCAATAACTATAATACTCCGCCAATTTTCGCCTATTAACCGTTCCATTGTATTACCCCCAAGACATTGCCAAATACATTGCACCAAACATTGTAAGCACTATACAACCACAAAACATTGCAAGCATAAGACCTGTGATTATCAGCCAGCATATTTTATCCATTGTATTACCTCCTAAAAAGTGAAAACCCATTAACTACTAATCAAAGTATACCATATTCCATCAGACAATGCAAGTACAAAATTATAAATATTAGAAAATATCTGCATTTTTTTATAATCCTCCGCAAAACAGCCTTAACCCTGCGGAGGTCCCTCCATGAAGCAGAATAGTTAATCAGTATAACCGTTAGCATCCTTAAAACCCATCATAATCGACAGAAAAAAAGCCCGGACAGTATACACCGCCGGGCCTACACGGGGGAGAAATAAAATGACTTAAATGCCTCCTGTTATCTCTATATATGTCAATGCAGCCAGCAACGCCAGCAATAAAACAGTCATGATCTTAAAGTAGTTCAGTCGTATCATAACGATCCTCACTTTCCATTGTTTATCTTCTCAATTAAAGAACTAAACTCTTCTAAACTTATCGACACCGCCGGATTCATGAACGGATAATCTTTCTCGTTTCTGGCATCTTTGAACGTAAAGCAAACCCGCCCAAATCGTTCCCATACATTGATCTGCTTAATCCGACAATACCCTTGCGATCCAATGAAAATAGCCTCATCCGGATTAACATCCTGGTAAATATCCAAAGTCATTTGATCCTCACTTTCCATCAACCTGTTTGAACAATCGAAGGTAATCACGCCACAACTGATTCGCTTCTGGTTGTGTGATATAACCCCACTCAACAAGTTTTCGTATTCTGTTTTTTTTCATTGTTTTCATATATAAACTATACACCATTTTCCTGCAAAATGCAAACATAAAATCGGAAAATTGGAAGTTTTTTTCTTGACTAATCCTTTTAGATATGTTATAATGAAAATGGAACTTTTCCCACCACTGCCGATAAGTTATCGGACCTGCCCCTACAGATATATATTATTGGACTACGCCTGATACTGCGTGAATTTTGCAAGTTATTTCATAACCCACCCAGATCGCCGAATCAACCCTGCCTTTTTCAATTTAGCATATCTCTTGTCAAAAACAGGACGGGTTATTTGTCCAAGCATAAAATCCGCTCGTAAATCCGATTCCTCGCAGGTAATCTGCCTCGTTCCAAGTACACCTATTTTTGAATATTTGTAAATCACAACACTGTTTACTGAGTTCTTGAATTTTACCTGTATTCATAATTTCCCTTTCTAATTCTTATGGGTTATATGTTCGGCGAGTTTTGCTATGTGGATATGCTCCACGATCTCACCATCTGGCCACACATCCAATGCCACTAATCCAAATTGGACTTTCCGAGAACATTGCCTGGCCCCGAATTTTGTACCATAGGCTTGAAGGGCTGGAATGGTAATCCCAATACAATCCTCTAATTTGAGGATGCAAAACCGATGGGTGTGGGCACGGATAAGTACATTGGCTTTAGGTTGTTCCCCTAATCCAGCCCATTCTCGATGATCTCTAATCTGCTGCCAAAGCCCTGTAGTCGGGTTGTCACAATTCCCCTGCTTATGCTTCAGGTCAAAAGTGCAGCCATTGACGCCTTCCCATTCATGTCCTCCTATCTTACATCCAAAATGCCGAGCAATATCCATCTCAAAATCCTCACCTTGACCTGTATGATAAGGCGTACCGTATACCATTGTTATATCCATAGCCGCCGCTATTTCAATAGCCTCAATAGCCATCTGTACTTGTACTTTTCTATCTACAAAGATAAGCTCTGTCCCCCCGGACCGATGCCCCGTGCCATCAATTCCGTCTCCAAGATAAAACAGTTTATCAATAGGTTTCAGCATCTCCAACCTACTTACATACCAATTCCAACATTCCGCTTGTAACTTGGCCCACTTATTCAGAGTACGATGTTCCTCTGTCTTTGGATTAGGCGTATATTTCGTTTGATATGCCGGAGGAGTTAATCCAACATCACTCCCACAATGAGAATCCCCCCATAACAATATCCGAGTCGGCCTCTGCTGCGATAACCTATGAACAGCACTAACATTACATTTTGTCCTTTCGGCTATTCGTTTATGGGCTAAACCTAACCGCAACCCACTACATATTTGATGAGTAGTCTTTTTATCCAACATTGGTATCCTTTCTAAGTTCATTATAGGCTTGTAGGAACATTCTCTCCGCTGCGTAGGGCTTCCAACCGTGTATCTTCGCAGGTAGAGGTTCCAAATTCCCCCTCCATTTCCCAAACTCTGCGGACGGGGGCATCAAATCTCGAACCTCTGTAAAATACATACGATTATCGGCTTCTTTTACCTCCGCAGAATAGCTCAAATCAACTCCGAGTGCTAACCCAATAACTTTCTGGATTTTATCTTCCCACATACGAACAGGGGCAAAACGGGGATTGCCAGGGATAGTCTCCGGCACATCTACGGCAAGAAGTCTTTTCCAAGGACTTGCAATGTCCCCAATATAAGCCTCGCCAGCATCGTGTAGTAATCTTTTCAACGGATCACCTGGCAAATCAGCCTTAGCCATCAATACACAATGCTGAGCTACTGAGTAGAATTCCCGTACATGCCCTGTATATCTGCATAAATTCGCCAACGAATGTGCAATATCCTCAATGCAAACTATATCCGGAGACGGATTCAACAAGTCAAAAGCCTTACCTGTGTATGTCACAATCTTTGTGTTCATTTCGTTCCTTTCGTATATAGTGAACCAGTAACCATAACCAAAATATATTTACCAGGACTACAAGCATTCCCCCTACAAAACTTGTCCACTGCCCTAAAAACGGGTAATAGTAAAGATTCCAAAAGCCCCAAGCCGTGAAATAGCTAATGTGGAAAACACTCACGCCCCGGACTTTGTTCTGCTTCATCAACTTCCGACAACTCAGAAAAATAGCGAATCCACCAAGACTTTCAAACAATCCATTCAATAAATCCTGCCACTCCATTAATAACCTCCCGCCACTGGTTTAGTGCTGTCGGGATTTGTATTTTTCTTTTTCAATATTTCGTGTAGCCAACCAGAGGCATTGAAGATAATGGCACATAAAGTATCCTCTAAATTTACTGGGCCGTGATTATCCTCCGCAAGGAATCCATCGTGTAGCAACCATACGGCCATATCATGCCGTCCTAATCCCTCAAAATATGCCTCGGTTGGAATACCTTTCTTCCAATTATCGAAGTCCCGCACCGAACCATCCGGTTGTTTCCTGTGTGCCCCCAAATACTGCACATATCGTTGTAAAACTATAGGAGATAAAGCCTTCCTATAGTCCAGTTTCCCTTCTGCGGTATCCCGTGTAGCCCCGGTATCGAATTTCCGAATCTTGTCTTTTGATTTGAAGGATGTGCAACCAGGATGAGAATCCGTATGGTCAACCGTCCCACATCTGGGTTGAATATCGCAGTCTCCACAAGTTTTGCCTTCTGCAGAGGTCTCCACCCCTAAAATCGGCCCAGCTTGTTTCGCCAAGTATAACGCCTCAGCAGCTTCCGCTTCCTTTTTAGAACTGAAACCATACACACTACCGGTAGAACCATCTGGCTGGATATAGCTGAGACCTTTTTTAATATCTACCACCCACTCAGTGGAAGAACCACAGTGGTTCCGTATTTGCGTTAATCGCTCTGTCATTTTAATTCCGCTCTGCCTAAAAGTATTTCGGTTGTTAGTTTGGGGATTTCCAAATAATAGCATTCAAATCCCAACGCTTTGTATTTCCTAAATATGCCTACACTTTCAATCCTACCTGGCTTTTTTGCTTTCAAAATATGCTCCGCCAGATACACCTTAAATCCGCCGCCAAAAGGATACAAATTTGCCGTCCCGAGCCATATAATCTTTCGGTCATCCATATAAGGAATACCACACGCCATCTTAAAGGTCGTATCCCACTGGAAAGGATGCACGACCGTAATAAACAGGAATCCATTAAATCCGACATACTGCTGCCTAATCAACATAGGCTGCTCATGCCGAAACAACCTCTTGGCCAATATGTAATGCCCACGCGGTTCCCCCTGCGAGAAATGAGGACAGATCGAAATAGGTATCGTAACAGCTTCGATTAATAATCCTCCTCATCGTCGGTATCCCTTTCTACGGCTTCTTCAAGCTCCACATCGGTAAATTCATTGTTATACCCACAATCACAAGTCACGTCGTTGCCCATAAAAGGCTGCCATTTCCTACAGTCCCCACAAAGATAAAACTGCTCAGCTATTTCCATTTCTATTATCCTTAATTATTCATTTAACCAAAAGGATAGGCAGGAATCGAACCTGCATTTCGAGGCCATTCGGGTTTTACCATTAAACTACTATCCTTACCAGATTTGTGTACCAGACTAACGCACACGCCTCTTTACTCGATAACCACAGGGGCTTCCTGTGCAACATCGCCCGGAGCCGGGTCAACTGCATTGGAAACATCACATGCGGTTTCTGTCTCCGGTTCTGCGGAGGCTTCGGTAGTCGTGTTAATGACTTCCTGGATGTAGCAGTTGGTGAAATCCTTTTGGTGCTTTTTGTTGAAAGTGGTATCGACCTTAGCTCGGATAATCTTGCCAACGGATGCCTCAAGAATAGTGTGGGCTTCCGCAAGGTCATTTATTACCTCTCCGGCGAGCATTTTCACGGCTCCCTTGAGTATGCCAAATACCTTAGAGGTGTAATAGCCGACTGTAAATTCTTTGCCATTGAGTTTTTCATCCTGAACGTCCTCGATACGGCCTTTGAGATTCCACCAAACGAGGTCAGTTCCATCTTTGGACGAGGTTCCATGATCCAGCTTAACGAGAGATACAATATACTCCCCGTCCGGCGGCATCCAATTACTGTAAACCTCTGCTTCCTTAAATTCTTGGTTATGGGACGCCAACATCTGTTCAAAATTCAAATCCATGTTCAGTCTCCTAAAAAATTAGTTTTATTACTTTTTCGCGGTTTCGACCGCAACATTGTAATTCTTTTTGAATACATCCCACGCATTAAGTAGGGGAATCTCAAATTTCCGGTTCATCCCTGGTGCACCACGTCCCTTACCCTGCCGCTCAGCCGTTGTATAGGAATCAAGATAGTATTTAGAGGTCATTTCTGTCCCACAAGGAACCTCAATAACCTGTCCCCCGGGCAAAGTCTTTTTAGTTTTCTTCTCGACTTCTTTGTTGATACAGTAAATCGTCAACTTGAAATCACTGCTATTGACAATTTTAGCGGAAAAGGACGGAAAAACTGCATCTCGAATAACAGTCCGTTCCTTATGGGTAACAGGATTAGTCTCGGTCTTGGTTATCATGTGTCCAACACAAGACCACACATAACCAGCCTCCGCTAATTCCCGCAATCTTGACCAGCACCGCTCCCGAATCATAGCCCAGCCATGTCCCTGACTCCCGAACTCTGTAATATCATCACAGCCTTTTTCCGTCTGTAACCGGAGCTTAATCATGTCAACCCATATATCCGCAGTGTCAATAGAAACCCGATGAACAATATGCTTCCCGGCCTTACCCTCATCAATGAGCTTTTGGGTAACTTGCATATAATGTTCATAACTACTAATAGGAACACGCATTGCTCTCGTGCCGACGATACTCTCCGCTGCTTTATCAAGATCTAAAATCAAGGTATCAGGAATACTCGACTCAAAAGTGGTTTTACCTTCACCACTCGGCCCGACAATACACAAATTCAAATCCTCCACAGGTTTGGGATTATAACCTGTCTGGACCCCGAGTTTAGCCCAATCAACGGGAATAACCGGCACGGTATTAGGAGTCGCCGCCAACACCGCATTCCCCTGCGAAGGTTTTGTTTGGGCGGACTGTACTGCCGCTCGGATAGTTTTCATTTGTTCAGTCATCTTTGTCTCCTATCAACATTTGTAACCCGTCGATGATTTGCTGAATCTGTGCCTTGCAGAAACACGCCCGACCCTTAAAATCCCCGGGAAGTTCCCACCATCCGTAGGGGGTTTTCAATCCGATTACGAAATGCCCCGGTAGATTGACATCTGGTACTACAGCGAAACAGGCTGGAAAATTCGGAACTTTTGGTTTTTCCAAATCCTTTTGGGCCTTCTCTAACTTAAACAAAAGTCGATTCCCAGAGGTAATCACTTCTTTAAGCGAGTTGATTGACGATTGTAATTCTGTCATTTTCTTCCTTTCTTGTTTATGTCGGGATTGATTTTTCAAGTTCGACTTCTTTCTGGGACTTGTCGCCGGGACGCTTGATTAGCATAGCTCCCAATGCCCCGCCGAACAACGTAGGCAACAACAAACCAACTGGCCCCTCTGGAGAAAACAGGGTTGTTTTAATTTCTTCCCCGGCGAGTATTGAGAGATTTGTTATGTTTTTGTAATACCCACCCTCGATCCTATGAGATAGAAGTCTATAGTCAATAGCCCTGCCGACCCGTTTGGCATCCAATAGCGTTGTGTAGGGCATGAGCATTTTTGTTGGAGCACCCGCCCATTCCGCCGCATCCTCGCTTACATAAGTAGGTGTAAATACATCCTGCATAGCAGAGCATCCAAACATCACAGCCAAACCCAGTACCATTAGAATCGTTAATGTTTTTTGTTTCTTGTTCATATTTCAACTCCTAATTTTTTAAGTGCTTTTTTCTCTTTCTTCGTTAAAAAACATTCTATTTTTTGGCTTTCTCTCCCACACCATTTACATTTGTAGGTGACTGCATGAAATATATTGGTTCCTTTGTAGTAAGATACACAGTCAAGTTTATCCTCGTGGGAGCAATAGGAAATCCGTTTTATTTCTTGATTCTGCTGGATTCTTTCAAGCTCTCGAATTCTTCGACTATGGGCAGCTGTTCGGCAATCAATTACACTCAGAGTGCTTGAAACTTCCTCAGACAAAAAAGCCTTAAGCGTGGTAAGCAGTTCTTTCAAGGCATCTTTAGTCAACTGCTCATTAATCGGTTTTTTCTTGGACTGTTTCTTGTTCATACTTGTTTCCTCGCTTTTTCCAACTGCATTATAAAAGGAGTAATGTACATACTCTTAGGCAACCGTCCACACAGACGACACCTCACATATCTTTTCTCGCCGGGATAATGTTTGAACCAATGTTGCCCAAACGTAATTACCCGACATACTTTCCGATTAATCTTCACTTCAGTTTCCTAAATACCCGTGTTCTCCGACAATTCCCACAGTTAGTATCCCGTCTTGTCTTGGCAGTTTTTTCTGGTAAAGCCGGAAGATTGGGCCAATCTGGTTCTTGAAAAATATTACAAGCAGGTGTCCCATGATCCCCGTCAATTTTTACAGGCACAAAGTGTTTAGTTTGTTTCTGTTTCATTTTTCACCTCAAACAAAAGGGGCTGGAGGCATTAAGTTGCCATCTTCGATGTAGAATCCAATTTTGTTATCGTCGGATACTTTTTCGATCCAGATTTGATACTCCGTCCCCCCCACCATTTTGCCGATAGTGACCAAGCTATCCTTATCAAGACCATTCCCGTCAATCCGCAATACCGTTAGCTTAGGATTCATAGCCATTGCTATAGCGACACATATTTTAAGTCGCTTAGATTCACACTCCTGCTCAAGCGGGAGACCGTTGTATCCCAAGCCGTCTGCCAAAATAGTAAGCCCCTTCACAGGCATAACCGCCTCGGCCAGCTTCTTAGCCTTCTGATTCTCAACCACCTTAATTACATCGCCGAGTTCTTGATAATTCACAACACAAAGGTCTGCTTCATTCATCGCCGCTTTCTTCTGCTCATTTCGGCGAATAGCCCCATTCGTGGCCGACAGAGTTTTCAACTTAGCCTCGACCACCGTAGAATTGTTCATTGGAACGTCCGGATGCCGTTCTATACATCGTTCTTCTTCGGATATTTTGGTTCGGAATTCCTTTATTTTTTGTTCCCAGGCTTGAATTGCTTTTTGCCCATTACATACGTCCTCTCTAAGGAGTTGAACTCGCTGGTGAGCAAGAGCATTTTTCGTCCCGATTGTTTGGCAGGTTTCGTTGTGGTCTTGAATTGTCTTCAATTCCGCCAACAGAGATTCCGAGGATACTTCCTGCGGAGGTAAATTCGGAGTAAAGGCTAAACTCTCAGCCTCGTGGAGTTTCCGTTCTTTGTTTTTCCGAACATCCGAGCGTTGTGCCTTGAGTGTTGCAATTTTGTCGGTGAATTCTTCCAGATTCAAGCCGAGGAAATCCATGAGCGTATTCCGCTGTTCGGCAGGTTGTTTGTTGAGAAATGCCAATGGGTCGAAAGACAGGTTGCCAACTACCTCGTCGAGAAATGCCTGGGGTTTCCTGACCGTAGTTTTGGTTTCACCTGTAGTCTCGACAGTCAGCGTAGAATTGGCCCCAAAGAATTTCCGGGTTACTTTGTAAGCTCCCATGTCAACCTCAACTTTTGCACGAACCTCTCCAGTTTTAATCGGTTGTTTAGGGAGAGTTCTGCCTCCACACAATGCAGCTTCAATAGCATCGAGTACACTGCTTTTACCCGCCCCGTTCTTGCCGGAAATGACAATCATATTCCCCTCCGGCGTAATCTCCACAGCGGATAACTTCTTGAAATTCTCAGCCGTCAGTTTCAGTATTTTCATTTTTTTCTTCCTCTTTGATTTTGAATTTTGTGTCGAGTAGTTCCGGCCACCGCGACATTGGAGCCGAACACAGTGATTCATAGATGCAGGGTTTCTCGTATAGAAAGCAGTGGAACCTTGTCTCGTCTCGGGAATAGGCTTTGGGGTCTTTGCCTTTGAGAGAAATATTGTACAGCCGAGTTAAATCTCTTTTTAGTTCGTCGGGGAACAGAGGCTCATTGAACATAATCGACTGGGATTTAATGGTTGAACCGGGATTCTCCCCCTCCTTGACGGCATACCATTCTTTAACCCTCCGCAGGTAAGCATCTTCGAGAGAGCAATTCCAGGCTTTTGAATTCTTTTCGTCTTTACCACAGAGCTTAATCCCTGGCTTGAGAATCCCATCCAGAATAAATCCCTTGACGTGAGCTGAAGCCCATTTTGGGTCTAGGCCTAACCAGTCGTTCTTAACCATATAATCCAATGCCAGAATTCGATATAGCCGAGCTTGTATTGACCATTGGATTCCAAGAAACAGAGAAGCTAAAGCCCGGCCAGTGCTCTTGTGGTCTCGAATCCAAACGTCATTATTCCGAGTATCCAAGAGGAGCTTGTCAATGGTTCCTTCTAATGGAATTGTTATCCCGCCTGGAAACTTCATATCCATTTTGTGTTTGATTTCGACGTCGATTGTTTTGAGATAACTCGGCTGTGGATATTTATCCCAGAATATACGAGCCATAACTTCGGCCTTATTATAGGACACGGTAAGAGAAGAAACCAGTCGAGCCATCTGCCCATCCAAATCCTCACCTTTGTCAATTCGGAGGGATAAAGCCATTTGCCTTTTAGTTACCCAAGCCTTGACTTTCTGCTCTTGCCCCGGACCAAACTCCTGAAACTTGTGGTAAATCTGCCCAAGATCGGCGGACTCCTTAATCTCCACACCCCTCAACCGGAGTCCCCATCGTATTTTGAAGAACCACGCCCGGATACAATTCAAGGCCAGTTTCATCGACGATTGACTACAGAAAAAAGGCCGTGTTTTAATATCTTCAATTTTCATTTTCTTCCTTTCAAAATAGTATTTCATTCAAAACAGTATTATAGCAAAATCAAAAAGCAAAGTCAAGTCTTTTTTTGAAAAATAATTAAGTTTTTGTCCAAGGCATCCGAGGGCGGAAAATGATGTACGGCTCACAACTGAAAATATGAGCCAAGGCATTCAACTCATTAAGAAACAGCCCTCCTTGGACAATATGACTCTTAACCCTATCCGCCCGAGTTTCAATATCCATTTCTCCGGTTGGCCCGAATCCAAGCAATTCCCCAAGTTCATCCCAAGACATATCGAAATCCTTCAGCAGCAACTCGATGGAGCATTTCAACTCAACCCGCATCCGTTCGTAGGAAGCCTCTTTCAACCTCCGCAGGACATCTTCACTGGTGTCACGATTTGGATCAATCATTCTCGTCTCACCGCCTCCGCACTCATTATTTCAATGTGAGCTCTGCTCTCATCAAAATCATAATGCACCGGAACATCCAATGTGTGCCCGAGAAGAATCAAATCTTCCATAGCAGAAGAGTTGTCTCTTTTACAGGAGATTTGCACCACATTGATTCTCTTCGATGGTTTTATTTTGTACCTTGCTCCATGTTGGTTACAACTCACATATTCGTAACGCGGAACATGATAATAACTTGTAACGTATTTCATTCTTTTATGATTCCTCTCTGGCCGGGGACACCTATTGGTTCTTTACCCCAAACCTCTAAAACTTTTTGCATTCGATGGTACATGGTTGGGTCTGAAATGAGTATGACGTCTGTGGGGATTACATTGCCTGTATCGTCTATATAGGATTTGTCGGGTACAACCACTATAGGCGGTAGCCTGCGGGGTTTCGTTATAGACTTTACCTGTTTACGTTTTGTAGTCATTGGATTTCCTTTCTCGGAGAAAAACGGAAGGGAGCCAAAAATACTCTTGCATTAACGACTCCCGTCCTGCGGAGGTCAATAAAAAAGGGGCTAAGTTTCTTTATGGGGTTTGCTGGTTCACAGCTAAACTTGCCCCTATCATCATTCTTAATTATAGCACATTTCATAATAAAGTCAAGCCTTATTTTCAATTTTTCTTTCAACCGTGATGATGGTATCGTTGTGATGGATTCCATAAGTGCTGTGGCATACCAGCAGAACTTCGATTAGTTCAAAACCATATTTTTTACCAAATCCACCAGAGTTCCAACCACAACAAATCGCTAAACCGCTGTCTCTTATTTTTGGGGTTATTACTTTTATAACCCTTGTGAAGAAATTTGATGATGTATCTAAAGAGGTTACTTTCCGGCCGGATGCCTTATAATGGTCTGATACTTGTCTGTAGGAATATGGAGGGTCAAAGAGAATCCCCTTGTATTCACCAGTTAGTATTTTACAAAAATCAAGGGAGTCTAAATGGTATTTGGTAGGTCGCTCGGGATTTATGTCGTTGGTTATTTCTGCGGGGGAATGTTGGCCGGCGAATGGGTCTATCCAACCGATTCCGTCGCCAACGTATCGAGCCAGAAGTTCTTTGATTGGTTTGATAGTGAAAGTCCACTTATTAGGCATAGCCCAAACTCGGGATATTTTCATTTTATTTCTCCTCTAACAATACGGGTGGCACATCAAACGTCTTTTGCAGGACGTAGCCCATCATAATATGTAAAAGCAAGTGGCCTGCCTTTCGGCGGGTAGCTCCACAGCGACTTTTCCAAGGCAGGAAGATGACGTGGAAGCCATATTTGGCAATGGCAAGTGATAGGCGGTGGGCAACTATCTCAGGGTTCTTAATGTGAGGATCACTCCCGAATAATTCCTGCGGAGAAGCCTCGACCAACAAGACCGGATGCTCACAAGATGCAACCAACTTCCTAAAGGCTTTTGCCTGGCGGATTCGGTCGTGAGAATCGTTGAGATTCTTGTATATCTCAAGCTGACTGGCTTTCCGTTCCACGATACACTCCGCAGGATATTTCTTGAGGCGGTAATCCCCACAGTCAAGTTTGATTCGTTCTGTCTTAACGGCGATTGGAATCATCTTGTAGGTCAATTCAGGATGTCCAATCTGGATTAACTCTGGGAACAACAATGGATACTGCTCGCGGGTATCTACTTGGATAGTAATCTCCCCAGGAATCTTATATCGCCAATGGATGTCAAGTTTTTTTGGTTTCATTATGACTCCAATTCTCTGTCAATGACTATTCGATTTACATCTCCCCGCTCATCTAAACTAATCGCTTCTTTCTTTACCCATTTCAAAGCCGCTCGGAAACCTAAACCAAAATCAATTTCATCCGGGGGACGATTGGGCATTTTTGCCCTACATTTTGCATACGCTATCTTAACTTGTTTCATATTTTGTACTCCCTCTTTTCAACTGTCCAAGGGACGTAGCGACCTGTCCACTTGTAGAAAATGTCGAGGACTGTGTTTCGTTCCATATTTCGTATTATAATTTCATCGACGACTTCTTCTTCGCCGGGATATATGTCGGCAAAAAGAGCATCGTAAATCTGTAAGCAAATTAGCGTTTTCAAATGTAAGTCTCGGAATTCTTGTATTATCTGATAGTGAGCCACCTGCAAAAGCTGAGCACAGGGAGTTTGGTGCATGAAGTTGCAGATTTCATTTGTATAGTTTGCCACTCCACTTGGTCCAAGTCCAAAAGTCCGACTCCACCCAGTAGGCAAGACGAGGTATCCCTGCTTCGCCGCCAAATCAATTATACTATCTTGCCACCTCTTATAAACAGGATGTTTCTCATACCATATTTTTATAGCCCCGTAACAAAAAGGTAAAGCCAATTCTATCCCAGTCTCGCGGAGGACTAAAGATTGGAAGGCTTCTGCCCCTCCTTTGAAAATAACCAAGAAATTTAGACTTTTAGTTGCTGTATATTCTTTAGGATATTTTTTCTTAAAATCAGGACAAAATATATCCGGGAAAATAACCGCTGCCGTTTTTAGATGAACATTTTCTCCCTCTTTTGAATAAACTTCCATCAAAGGTGGATCGCCCGACAACAGAGCCGCCATCCTCAAATGGTCTTGGTTATAATCATACTCCGCTAACTGCCCATCAACCCACCGTGACGTGGAGCAGTTTCGGACGGAGTGAGGTTCAGTCTGTCTCGCTGGTTTTTTACAAGAGAACCTTCCTTGTGTTTGGCCGCCAACTTTATCATCTGAACTTCCTCCTCGTTCAAAATAGCTCGGTATAGGATACCATGATGGGTACACCATACCTATATTTCCAATCCGAGTGACAATACCTCGTCTTGGGTTATTGAGAAGTGGTTTTGTGTACGTGTTGACAATTTTGCTCCTTTCCTTATATTCCTGAAAGTTAGATATGATTGCTAAATGTATTCCACCTGGTAAATGTTTTTTCAGTAGATTAGCATTCTCTACTCCAATGGAAATATTCTTTGTTTTCTCCGTGTACTGAACCCGACTGTCCCCAACTAAGTCGGCTTCTTCCACACAATCCAAGAAGAACCTCCGTAGAGGTTTGTCTGAGCCTTTTCCTGCGAGTTTGATTCCGTGCTCTTCTTCTGTTTCGGAGAGAAGTTCTTGACATCTTAAATTCTCCTTTTCGTGAAAATTTTCGAGCTTCTTAATGTCCAAAGCACTTCCATTCAAATCCAAATCGAAAGTGTCCCACACAATAGCATTTCGCATCCAAGCACATTCGTCACTTAACTTTTCCGAGTCGGCCCCGTATCGTTCAGCAATTCTCGCCAACAATTCTTCCCACAACTTTAAGGTAGTGACACCATCGACTCCGTTATATTTATGTAAGTCCTTATCCCAAGGGGACTTAGCACAACCATGTTTCCCATCAATAAGCATTTTACTGTAGTCAGAAATCCCCATCAGCATCGAAAGTTCCTTGAGACCTTTCTCTGGCTGCTGTTCATATAAAAGAAAACTCAAAATCAAAGTGTCATCAACTTTCAATCTACGGGGGTCTATCCAATACCGCAGTTCCGTATCTGCGGAGGCTAAATACATCAAATCAAATTTGAAATTCTGCCCCACAAGAGTAATTTTTCTCCGTGAGATTTCTTGAAACCACTGCCTAATAATTCGCAAATGTTTCGGATTGCTAAAAACATATTCTGCGGAGTGCATTTTCCCGTCATAATTTCGCCACGAAAAATTAACACAAACTACTTGGTCTTTGAAATCAACCCCGTCAATGTATTTCGATTTAACAGGATTGAAAACCGTCTGTTCCATACCCTGTAAAATCCCGTAGGTTTCGATGTCACAGGATACAACATCTGCAAGTAACCGCTGGGGAACAGGAATCCCAAGTTCCGGTTCTTCGATGTCCTCATTAGGAATAAACTTGCCTTCCAGATACCTCCGCAGAAGTACGAAATGGGATTCAACCGCCCGTACCAACGCAGGTTTTCTCATCGGATGCAACATCGCAAGGTGAAATGTACTAAACACCCGAATCCCCCATTTTCCCTTTAATAAATTCGCTACATCTGGAGAGAAAATAGACAGGCTTCCTTGTTTCTTAAAAGTTTCTTTTAATGAACTACAGTTGGTGACACTATAGGCTCCTTTGGCTCCGATGGCAAAGAGGATAACTTCCTTATAGACTTCCGACAATGCTCGTATATCATCATCCAGATAACCCCGACAGGCTCTCACTTGCCCCTGCGATACATCACCACCTTGAGGATGCCGACACCGACAGGCATTCGCCAAGTAAATATCCCCATACGTTCCTAATCCAGATGTCTCGATAAATTTAGTTAGCAGTTGTCCAGTATATCCAACCCAAGATTTTCCCTGTCTATCCTCATTCACTCCTGGGTTTTGACCGATAACCAAAATGGCAACACCTCCTGTAACAGGTTGGTCTGCCCACATCGGTCGGGTCGGTATCCCCACATTCGTAGCCGACTCGCAGAGCGTACATTTTGAACAATCAGGATGTGATTCAAATTCTATCATTTTACCTTTATGCCTCGGAGATATAGGGGGATTATTCCAAATAGAAACCATCCACTCCAATGATATTTACATAACCCCCCAAGACTTGTACTATACCAATCTCGATATATTATCATTTTTCTACCTTTCAAATTCAATCGCTGTTATAAACACATCTGAAATTTTTCCGGTAAATCACATTTCCGTATATCACCATCACAATTACACGTCATGTGCCACTCAGCGTCCTCGGTATCCTTGACATTATAGTCCTCGGAAAGACCACACGCATCTTCGTCGTCTTTGAAATATAGGCAGGTTATTCTCAAACAGGATAACAACAAATTTAACTTAAAAGAATCATCCATTTTTCGTCCCCTATCGACTTTTCCTGATTATTCTACTCATTTTCCATTCATCATATTTAATAGGTATTCGCCCCCATAAATTTATTTTTGGGCGGTCTATACCCATAACTCGATCTAATCCTTTTCTCCCGTCATAAATATGAGTTGTGAACAAGACTACGCCAACTGAAGATGCCGCAATAATCCCTGTGAAAATACAAGTAAGCAGATTAATCATTTTATTCCTTTTTTACATTGTAAGGTTTACGAGTCGCCATCTATCCCCGCCAATATGTTCAACAGTGCATATAAAGTGGGTACGAACTAATGCACCAAAACCATTTTGAGCGTCTAAATAAGAGGAAATTTGATAACGACCGTTTCCTAAATGTACTGTAACTTTAGAATAACTAATCCAAGGCCATTTTGCGGTGCGTGGGCATTTCAAACGACTTTCTATAAAGTCTTGGGCTATAGTGAAAGCACCTAATTTATCGTGTTCAGATTTAGTTTTGTATGTTATATTAAGCGGTTTAGGACTTCTGTTCTTGGAAGGACGTTGGCATAAGCAGATTAATATCGCTATTATAAAGAATAAAACTAACAACTTTTTCATTTTGGTTCCTTTCAATATATGTGTATTATACGAAACCTGCGGGGGTAAGTCAAGTACAAAATAAAATTTATTGTAAATATTTTTCGAGGCCAACATCGCCCACGTCGATGTCGCGTGTGATATTGGATAGGCTTGCTTCGCCAAGGATTTGACTGAAAAGTGGTCGATATGCTGAGGGGAGTCCTTTTTCAATTCGATGTAGGCGGGATATTTGTCTACGGTTTTCTAAAGCTCGTATGTCTGATTTTTTGACTTGTAGTGGGCCAAGTTCTGGATAGGCTTTCTGAAAGTCTCTCTGTACGTCTCCGGCCTTTTTGTTATCATTCTCCATCAGAGCTTGTAGATAATCCCGCTTGTATGCCCGTAGCTTCTCTCGTTGGGCCAAGAGCCACTGAGCCGCCCCCTGCTCTGCTGCAACGCCCGATGGACGTAACCCTAATGCCTTGAGTGTAAGCTGTAGTGGGGTCACGGCTCCTATGAGGGCATGTTTGTTGTTATAGATAGGAATCCTGCCATCAGGGGTCCGATTCTTGTAATCTGCAAACTTTGGATGTAAGGCACGGTATGCTTTTCTGGCTGCTATCCCGCCAGGAACCAACAAAGCCGCTGTTGCCCCTAAATCCCGAGTTTCCCCAGTCAGTAGGGCTTTAGCTGCAGTTCCGATAACTCCCGCCGCTGGCGGCACAAGCGGCCAAGGATAGAACGGTGCACCTTCATAGACCGGAACCGGCAATGCCCCGGTCGCTAAACCTGCCGATAAATCGACCCCCAGCAGGTTCCTTGCCCCCACATACATCGCTGTGGAGCCTGCCAGAGTCCTGCCAATCGTCCCCCAGTCCAATTTAGAAGGGTCTGGCCCCATTCTAAGCGACCCGTGTAGTAAACCCCCAAACCGCAGCGGGAAGTGCATAAACTGTCGCCAAGGTGCCCAAGTGTTAATCAGGGCTTTAGGTATCCCCAATGGCCCCCCTGTGAACTGTGTAGTCATCGTCAAAGTCTGCCCAACCTTACCAGCCTGTCTAAAGATAGAATCCCGTACTGCGGAGGTGGCCCCCGATAGCTTATGAGCATTCTGATAAAGATGCTGATTTCTCCCAGCATAATAGGACATAACCCTATTTCCCCCCTCTGACGTGCTAAAGGGCATCAACATATATGTCTTAAT
>SDBT01003124.1_pt1 | contig 28806 bp, 34 predicted proteins | sample 2277101 | NCBI WGS metagenome assembly SDBT01 (sample SAMN10404973, study PRJNA504765) | marine sediment metagenome | isolation source: marine sediment core GS10_PC15, 103 cmbsf | place: Arctic Ocean: Southern Knipovich Ridge | collected 2010
TGACGAAGAAGTTTGACAGCTTGCTTTGCAGAGTCATTAGCGGCTTGAGAATCACCACCATTCATACCACCCATTTCGTTGGAACCACCCATTCCATCTGTGCCTTGAGGAGGCTGTTCTGGTGGCTGCGTTTGAGCCTGTTGCGGTTGTGTTTGTCGCTTTTGAACGTCAGTTTTTGTTTCCCGATTGAGCGCATTACTTCCCAGTTTCTTGTTCATCTGGTGCTGCATATAATCGTCTTCGGATAGGAGTTCTGTTAAGAGGTTCATCATGGCATAGCCCTTCCTGATAGTCGTTTGTTCATTTTAGCTACCATTCGAGACATTGCCTGTCGCTTGGTAATGCGTGACTTCCGCTGAATGATTCCTTTCTTTGTCCGCATCGTCTTTCTACCCTTACGAATATTCTTTGGATCTTTGCGTTGTCCGCATGCACCTGGAGCGACAACTAACTTGCCTTTCTTCGGTCCAGCCATACAACGATAGCGTCTTTGGATTGTATCACCAATTCGCTTAAACGCACGGACTGCTCGTTCCGTTAGTTGCTCGTCACTGGCAAAGATTTCTTCAAGGCGCATTAAAAAGATCCTCTGGGTTTCTGAGATCGATTCGCGCCCTGTGCTTGCTTATCATCAACACGTTTGCGAAGCATCGCTGTTCGTTTAATCTGCATAGCGAGATTTTTTTCTGTAGAATCTTCACTACCTTCAAGATCTGTTAGCTCGTCTGTAATCTCAGTACGCCGCTGGTTGTCTGTTTGAAGAGCTGCATCTCGACGAGTCTGCTGATCGCGGATCATCATGCGAGCTGTCTGTTGTGCACTAATCTCTGATAGGAAGCCAAGAAAGGTTGGAGCAAATCCTTCACGTCGTTCATCTCCCATACTTCTCGCCCCGCCACCCATGTCACCACCCATAGCATCGCCAGGTTTCATCTCATCTTCATCGTCCATCTGATCGGCCATCTCTGCATCACTTTCGCCATCACCTACTGGCTCTTCTGGCTCCATCTCTGGATCTCTTTCATCTAGCTCTGGTTCGTCATCGCTATGAGCGTCGATCATATCAAGTGCTTGATTGATACGTTGCCAAGCGACGGTTGGTAGGTTTTGTCGAACGTGCTGTTTGACTGTAATCCAATCGCCTCGAGCGTGAAGAATTTTAAATACGCGGCTTGTTGTCTCGTCGGGTAATCCAAGGACGTTTTGCAATACATCCTTTACGAGTCGTTGAATACCTTTGTCGGACTTAGTTTGTCGAGTTACGTTCTCAGCCATTAGTACTTCCTCAAATGCTTGAATAGTTCATCGGCAAGTGCGGAAGCCGTCATCGACGTTTCCTCTTCTTCAGAACCGCCGTAGGATAGTTTGGACTCAGCGTCATCAGCGGTCTCATGCTTGAACTTCGCAAGCTTGCCGATGCGCTCAGTTTCTTCCTTCTCTTTCTTTTTCTTGTCTTCATGGGCTTCTACGTCAAGTAGTTGCTCTTCCTGCTTCACCTTATGGCCAGCCGACTTCGCAGAGTACTCAGCCTCTTTTGCTTTTGCTTCAGCTGTGCGAGCTTCGGCTTCAGCCTTCTGAGCATCGGCGTTAGACTTGAGAAGATCGATTACCTGCTGTAGAGCGGACTCGGCACCTGTATCGGCTTCCATGTCATCTTCCATGCCTTCTTCGCCGCCTTCCATGCCTTCTTCGCCGCCTTCCATGCCTTCTTCGCCGCCTTCCATGTCGAGATTGGCTCCACCTTCGCCTTCTCCACCCGGAGGCATTTCACCACCTTCGCCTTCTGGCGGCATATTTTCTCCACCGCCCTGAGCCCCACCAGCCGCAGCTTCGCCGCCGCCCGCAGTTTGTTCTTGTTCCTCGTCGCCACTGATTGTACCCCAATCAACATCAACGATATCAAACTTATCCTTCAAATTGAAAAGTACTTCAGCAATTTCTGGTGCAGAGACTTCTTCATTTTCATCATCGTCTGTTCCAGCTAAAGAAGCGGCCAATGCAGCCTCGAACTCTTCGCCGTGCTCTGACTTAACGTAGACCTTGATGATGTTGCCTTCTTCGTCCTCTAGGCCAAATGCCTGAGTATCTTCACCAGACTTGGACTTCTTCTCAGCCGCATCAAGCTTTGCGATAACATCACTAGCATCGAAGTTTGTCTCATCGTCACCAACACTACCGATGGCACCTTTCTCAGGTGCGCCCATCTCAGTGATGACGGAATCAACAATGCGCTGCTCTGTGTTTTGATATAGTTTTGTGCGAACCTGTGCACCTTCGACAAGCTGTACGATATCTTTAAGAAGAGCGGTTTGGTTGTCTTCTGACAGATAGTAAATCCAGTCTTCTATAAAAGCCTGGTCGCCATGATAAGTTTCGACGAGTTGAGCAACACGACCGTAAACGTGTCCCTTAACACGTGGCTCGGATCGGATAACCGAGTCGAGACCAGCGCCAAGCAGATAGTATGCTTGCGCAGCTGCTTCACTTAGGTTGCGAGTTTTCTTGGCTGACTTCTTACGCTTTTTGCGTTCTTTTTCATCTAAGGTCCCACCGCCAAATAGTGAGCCTGGATAAGCGGCGACCGCATGAGCGCTAGTTGCGCCTCCGGCAGCCATCTCGTGAATCATTTCTTTCATAATAGACATGTCTGAGTCCTATAGTGTGCACGTCTACTATTTATAAGAGCTTATAGAGAGTTGAGTTGTTTTCCGTACAATGCCTGAGCGATATCTTCTAGGGTTTCCGCGAATTCTACCTGAGAGCGCATTTCTTTTAGCTCTTTCCGCGTCTCAGCGAACATTAACTCTGTTCTTTTGTTGATCTCATCCGTGTAACGAATCGTTCGGCCAGTTGGCAGAGTATAGGCGTATGAATGCCGCTCAAGGAGATATTTACCGTGACAAAATGCAAGGTCCAGCATGGTGCTATGAATCGCACGTGACAGTCGTTCTCGGAGAATGTCGACATCCTTCAACCCAAATGCCGATGCAAAATTGCTGGTGGTTTCTGTGAGGTTGTTTCCGGTGTGATTTCTAATCACCCTTTTAATATTCGACAATCTACGAAGTCCCGGAATTCCAACAATGTCGGCAACTTCGTGAAGAAGTTCGGTGTAGATATCGATGTCTCTTCCCAACGTCGCATCAAATCTGTTAGGCACGTTACTCGTTGCTCTGATCTCATTACGAATAGCATGGTTGAATTGGTTGATGGCGGTGAAATTCTCTTTGTCTACAATCTTGATTTGGGCTTCGGTTTCAGGATGGCGAAGGACAACGCCCTCAATTCCGATGTTACGTTCTGTGCCTTCAAGATGAACGTCACGAAACGTAGGCTCGAGTTTTCTCAGTAGATCAACAAAGCATGCCTTAAACCGCAAGTGTTGCTCCAATACGATTTCTCTTACTTTCTCACGCGCCTCTTTAAGGATGTCTTTTGTGACGCCTTCTGGCAGATCGTCTTTTCGTATGCGGTTAAGTTTGCAGTTGAATATGTCTTCATTCGTGATGCCAGGCCACACCCGCACTTTGAGCCAATTCTTGTATACATCCAAAGTTGCAAGATCGACCGCAACGAATTTTATTGGGTCAATTGTAGGAGCCACTGCAAACGTCCACGACTCGGTGACGGCTTCTTCATAGAGGTCTATTCCGTCTCGTGTGACAGTAGCATTTGTTGAAACGAAGACTGAAATACCTTCCATCGTTTCCTTCAGCTTAGCAATTTTTGTTTGATCTGGAGCTTCACCATTACTACCAGGTACCATTCTGAGAAACGCGATCTGATTAGATCCGTATACAATTGCATTTGGTTGACGACCATATAACACTTCAACTTCGACAGCTTCACCGTTTCCGATGACACCTCGAAGCGCAGCCTCTTCCTTTATCAAAGCAAGATGTGCTTGCTTGAATCCGTTGTTGGCTGGTCTGTTGGAATAGCTTTCGACCTTGTAGTGTAGCTTTCCACCTTTCGTTTGCCGACTTGTGTACGGTGTACCGTTGACGGCAAATCCAAATACAAGGTTTGCACCATCGAGTTTTTCCGTGATCGTGTAGATTGCAATGTTCTCAATTACATCAAGAAATTGACTTGGTGGGAGATTTTCGAGATGGGGAATTCCTCGGTTGAGATTATAGACCCCCTCTGTCGTTGTTACTGTCTGTTCTACGAAATCTTTAAAGCCCATTTTTCCTCCATAAAGAAAACCCGCCTTGCGGCGGGTCCCTCACCTAATGGAATTGTGGTGGACAATTCGCATTAGGATTTTTTAGTCTAGCAGTTCCGTTCGGTTAAGATTGAATGTCCGCCACTTAACGTTTGGTTTCTCACCGCGAGTATGCTCAACCCAATCTTCGAAGCTGAAGATTGTTTTTGCTCGCTCACCATAATACTCACGATATTCTATTAGAAGATTCAGCATCTCTGCTCTTGCTTCTTCAGACAACTCCGAGACGTCGACAGCCTTGAAGTTATCTGTGTTAGGAACAAACGTTGGAATGATAGTCCGGTCACTAGCTGTTTCAGTTACAGTAGCAGGGTCACCATCATCGTAGGAATGGTTTCTCTTTTTGTAACTAATGTTGGTCAGCTTATGCGTTGGAATCGACATCACTATCCTCGACTACAGCACCGTTTCCGCCAGCTGGTAGAATCGTTGCTTCTTCAACTACTTCCTCAGTTGCCTCTACAGTTGCCTCTGTCTTAGCAGCTTCGGCTTCTGCGGCTTCAGTGGCCGCTGCGGCTGCTGTGGTTGCGGCTTCCTGCTCCTCGCGAACTCGATTGACGAGATTCTGGCCGAGGTCACGAAGTGCACTCTGAACGAGTAGAAGGCGATTACGAGCGTCAACCTCTTTCTGTCTCCATTCGTTATAGATAGCGACGACGGACTTAACCTCGTCGGACATCTGTTCTACAACATGCGGAACTCCGTCGATGTTGATAACCCTAAGTGGATCTATTGTAGGCATGATTGCAATCTCCTATTGTTATGATTTTAGTTATGCGCTAACTTATGGGGTCAAACCCCTTTCATCAAACCGAGCAAGCCTCCGCTTGGTTCGTCTTGAAATTCTTCTTCTTTTGCTGCTTTCTTCTTGAACGACAATTCTTTATCGTCAACACGGTCAACAATTCGTAATCTTTTCTTATCCCATTTCAGAAACACTGTATTTCCTACACCGTCACTGTTTCGAGTCTTCTGCATCATAAATGCTATTTCGCCAGCAGCCTGCATCGATGGGGTCATCAAAATCGACCAATAAGTATCTGACTCATTAATCTTGCTGATACCACCAGCTATGTGGCTGTGGTCGTGTTCCTTTGCTTTAACCGCTTCTCTATTTAGCTGTGAGGCAGTCGCGCAAAACATTCGATAGTCGACGGCAATTTGTCGCACCTGTTCTGAGCAAAGTTTGTCCTTTGTCCAAACATCACCCAAGTCAACCTTCTCGTTTGGATACATCTTATCAAGGTAATCGATGATGATCATATCAGGGACCATATCGTACTTGAGCTGGTATTCCTTCAAATACGCTCGAATATCATTTGACTTCGTGCCTGCTGGCATTTGAACAATATCAAGAACTCCATGACCGTCTGGAATTCCTTCGAGTCGTGTTGTGATTAGATTTACATTTGATTTCCAATCACGCCGACTGATACCCGTATACATCGTATCGTATCTTTGAGCAATTGCATCTTCACTCAACTCAAGAGAAACATACAATACATTTCGTCCTCTTGCAAGAAAATTATGTCCGAGGTTAGCGAGCGTCATCGACTTACCGCCACCTGAATTAGCTGAGACGAGGAGTAACTCTCCGCGAGAAATCCCTCCGAACAACAAGTCGTCAACTTCCGTCCACCCTGTTGGTTCAACAGGATCTTCTCTCAACATTCTTTCAAGCCGAGCTTTTGGATCGTTAAAATATCGTAACCCAAGATCACGATTTAACGAAATGGTTATTGCATCCTTTACTAGCTTCTCGACAGTACCATAGTCACCTTTTGCAATTAAATCAGGAGCGGCGAGAATCGCTTTCTGTAAGCCCTTACGCTGACAGAAAGATTCAATCTCCGTCGAGCAATATTCGATTTGATCTCTCGAAACGATTTGCGTCTTTAGTTTTACTTTTGCTTCAACTTCCACTTGGTCTGGATTAGGTGTTGTATGAAATTCATCATAATACTTTTGAATGAACTTAACCGCATTCTGATACTCTGGATCAAAGTATTCTGGTTGAACGATTGAAGAACATAATGCAAAAGTATCGGGTGACGAAACAAGATACTCCAGGAGTAGTTTTTGTTTATTGTTATCCATTTAGTCTCCTAAGGAGAAGAAGCATAGAGTAACGACAGAATAACGTCAACTTATGACGCGGGTCGAATGAGGGGAAAGATTCGTTTAACAACAACAGGATCGGCCACCGTTTCAGTTCCAACTAAAGCAAACGCAAATGGATTACTCGTAGGAGAAACGGACGTAACGTCGATAGCGGAATCTGTAATAATGTCAACGCTCTCGAATGGAGGGTCGGCTAGTAGAATGAAAGCATCGTCGATGTTAAATGGCTGAAAGTTTTCGACGGCTAATGGATCATATCCGATAAAGCGGAACGTGGATCCGTTCGTAGTAAGAAGGAGTAACTCGGCATTTATCATTGCGAAGCTTCGAACCGTATACGTCTTTCCTTTGATCAACACTTTATTGACACCAATCCAAGGTGAATTGATAGAAGGTTGATCGTCCGCCGCATAAGTGAATTGTGCAATCCCTCCTCCACTAGCAACCTGAAATTCAAGTTGAACTGTAATGATAGCGTTTGTTCCAACTGTTGAATCGCGTGTAGCGAGAGTAAGTTCACCAGACGTTGTTAGGCGCTGAGGATCTTCTGTGGTTTGGAATAAAGGTTGAAGAGGACGGAGTAAAATAGGATCTGACTGACGAGCAATCAATTGTGCTTTACCTGTCTCAGGTCTATCGAATCGTAGAATCAATCGATCAGCACCGACAATCTCCTGATCTTGTTCAAGAATCTCAATTTGGTTATCAGGGTCTTCAGACGTTGGCCTATCAACAAAAACCTGCACTGAAGGGGATGTACCAAGATCGTGTATAATATCCCATTCATCACGTGCAATCGTCTGCTCGTGGTTGAATAGAACTCGTCTTGGAACATGATCGTCTAACCCAGCAACAGAGTCCGGCCGCTGCCCGCGAACAAAATCAAGCAATACTTGTTCTTGGAACAGCTTTCCTCTACAGCCATTAGTTATCGTGCACCGAGAGATTCTTTCTAGCCCCTTCGGATTCTGTTGAAGTTCAATACTTCGCTTGCACGTATCACAGCTGTAGACGACGATTGGCATTTATACAGGTCCTGCAATCTGAATGTTTGATGTGGATGAGATATATCCATTCACAACCTCTTTTGGTAGGTCAAGAATTTCTGCAGCGATGTTAGATTCGTAAAGCTCAATACTACCATCGGGTGCAACTGCTGAGTAAGGCATGACGTTCACTTGTAGTTGACCGCTTTGGTCTGCACCAGCAAGGATATACATGCGAACTTTCTCCAGAATGATCGGATCTTTCGCAGATATACATCGGCCAATAATCTCTTCGCTGGATTTTAGTTTGAATGCTCTAACAGATATGCTCATTATTTTTCTCCCTTTTAAGTATTTATGCTCGGATCACCATTGCGTAAACGTCGACGGGAAGCAATCCAATGTTTAACCAAATCAATGGTTTATCGTTTTGTATAAAGGCGAATGAAGCCCACAGAATATGCCCGACCATGAATAGTACGAACGGATATATGTGAGAGGCGGAAAGAATCGATACCGTGATAATGATTGCGGGTACGATAATAAATGCGTTAGCCGTCCACTTCAGGACTTCGAGTCCGTAGTGCTGAAATAGCCAGGTTAATGATTGAACAGCGAGTTTTACTTCCACCAGTGGAGTTTTTTCGAGACCTTTTTTGGTTCTTTCTTCTTTGGTAGCTGCTTGACGACTGGACGTATTGGTTGTCGAAGTGGAGGCAATTTCTTTGGTGCCTCGATTGTCGGAGCGTCAATGCCCTCTTCTGGCTCTACCTTAGGAGCCTCTCTTGGCTCTGGTTCTTGAATTGGTTCAAACTTATAGTCTGCCATGACAGGGATTCTAACTACTTGACCCGCAATAGGTGGAAATGCGTCTTGGTTGATTTGGTTAAATTCAGCAACCATCAAGTCAAGATGTTCTGGGAGCATCTTGAGTGAATTGTGTAAACGTATTGCACCCTCTATTGTGTGTCCCTGAGCAAACACATGAGGAACAAATTCATAAGCCATATTACGAAAGCTCCGACAATGATGTCAACAACTCATCATAACTGTCGACGGTAGATGCTCGAAGAGCATAATAGAATGGAATATTGTAGATGATGATTTCACATCCGTTCTCAAGACCCTCACATAGTCGTTCATGCGAGTACGTGAATTTCAGAAGGTCGGTAACAAGGTCAAGACCATCATCTCCGCATCGTTCAACAATCGTCTCAAATACCTGTTTGTAATCGTCAGACGAATTCTGCACTTCACTGCTATACATGAACTTGAACCCGTCAATCGGAAAGACGAAAAATGGCTCTATTTTCTCAGCAGTCGAGACTTCAAAGCTGTCTGGTCCGTTGGCAAACATTGCCCTTTGTCTGAGTTGATACACTTCATCGCAGAATGCTTCATTAAACATATTATCGAATTCATCATCAATTTTTCGCTTTCGAACTTTCACACGATGAAAGTCCTCGTACGAAGACGGAAGGTTCTTCAGTAATGGGATCTCACCAGATTCGCAGATAAACTGCGAACATCGAGTGTTCAGAAGCCAAAGCTCCCCACTCTCACTATTTGGGTCTTTTAATACGTCATCAATGTCCATAGGAATATTTAGTGTCAGGGAAATCATAGTAAATACCCTTACTCATTGGAGGAGTTAAAGAATGAAGCATTATGGATTAGATATTCCTGAGGGTACTGACGGAATTACAAATTTGACCGCCCCAGCTGGCGATGCGTTTCCATCAGGAACAGAAAATGAAGGTGAACTTTTCTTTAGGAATGACGCACCTACAGCTCTGTATGTAAATCTAGATGGAACAGCAGACGGGTGGGCAAATCTAAATGCTGGCCTCCGAGATGCTGACGGTGACACACTTGTTCAAGTGGAAGAAACCGCTGACGAAGATATTATTCGATTTGATGTTGGCGATAATGTTACTAATTTCCCAGCACAAGCAAACGTCTTACTTCTTTCATCTGGTCAATTCACACTTGCCCTTCCAACCGCCAATGTAGCAGCAGCATCTGGTGGATCAATTAGTCTTTCCGCTGGTGGTGGATATACAGTAGGATCTGGTGGTGCTTTCTTCATAAATGGTGGTGATGGTGGTGCAACATCAGGTGCTGGTGGTGCTATTAATCTTCAAGGCGGTGATGGTAATGGTTCAGGACAAGGTGGTGCCCTCAATCTGGACGGTGGAACTCCTGGCTCAGGAAACGTAACTGGGTCGAATGTTAATCTAACAGCTGGTGCAGCCTATGGTGTAGGCACTTATGCTGGTGATGTTAATCTAATAGGTGGCGCAGCCGCAACGGTTTCAAGTGTTGGTGGTGATGTTGATATTACAGGTGGTGCCGGTGGCGCAACGTCTGGTAATGCTGGTCATGTTAATCTTTATGGTGGTACACCAGGTGGATCATCTGGTATCGGTGGTCATGTTAAACTCCTTAGTGGTGCCAGCGCCGGTGCTATTAACGGTGGCGCCATTGATATTGATGCTGGTACTGGTGGTGCAACTGGTGATGGTGGTGCCGTAACAATTGATGGTGGCACTGGTGGTGCAACATATGGTGTTGGTGGCGCACTTACTTTCACGGGTGGTACAGGTACTGGAAATCAAGCCGGCGGCGCAGCTACTCTAATAGGTGGTATAGGCGGTACAACTGGTGGTAACGGTGGTCAGGCTTCCCTGTACGGTGGTGATGGTACTTTCACTACTGCGACTGGTGGTACGGCTCGAGTACAAGCTGGCGATGGTGGTGCAACTGGTACAGGTGGCGTAACGCTTATTCAAGGTGGTGCAGCAGGCGCGGGTGGTGCTCAGAATGGCGGCGACGTTCGTATAGTTGGTGGAGATGCAGGAGCATCAGGTGATGGTGGTAATGTTAGATTACAGCCAGGCGACCACACAGCTGGTTCAGTTGGCACAATTAATCTTCTCGCTCCAGGCACAGCCGCTGGAGAAACAGCCGAAGTTCGATTCCGTGAATTACTGGCAAGTGGCTCCGCATACGTTGGTTTAAAGGCGCCCGATGATTTGACAAGTGGTGCTGGTAGTCAGACTTATGTTCTTCCCGCAGCCGATGGAGCTGGTGGTGACGTTATGACAACGGACGGTTCCGGTGGACTATATTTTGCTGCTGCCGGTGGTGGCGGTACTCCAATTCTTATTGAAGATGCGGACCAGGATACAAAAGTTCAGGTAGAAGAAAGCGCTGATGAAGACATCATTCGTTTCGATGTTGGTGCTGATGGTCCATCCGCTGACTTTGGTGCTGTCGCAAACATTATAACAATTTCATCTGGTAGTTTTGATCTTAACATGGGATCAACAACATCGGCTGGTGTTAATGGTGGCGAGATTAACATGACGGCTGGTAATGGTTACACGACTGGTGACGGTGGTAACATTATATTCACTGCTGGTGTTGGCGGTGCAACTAATACGGGACTAGGTGGTGATATCTTCTTGGTTGGTGGTGCTGGTGGTACCGTTGGTCAAGGTGGTGAAATTAATCTTACAAGTGGTGCTGGTGCTGGTGGTTATGCTGGTGGTGAGATTGATATTAACGTTGGTGTATCTGGCCTAACAGGTGCAGGTGGCGCGGTAAGAATTGATGCTGGTGCTGGTGGAGCAACTTCTGGTTCATCTGGTCCGATTGTTATTACAGGTGGTGCCGCAGGTAGCGATGTTGTTGGTGGTTCAGTAACGATTCGTGGTAACACAGGTGGTGCTACTAGTGCTGGTGGTGCAGCATATGTTCGAGGTGGTGCAGGTGGAGCAGCATCTGGTGATGGTGGAGCAGCAAATCTTTATGGTGGTAATGCTGGTGGGTCAGGAGCTGGTGGTGATGCAAATGTTGTTGCTGGTGCTGGTGCAAGTATCGGCGGTACTGTAAACATTACGGGTGGCGCTGCTTCAGGAACTGATGTTGGTGGTGCAGTACTAATTGATGCGGGCGCTGGTGGCGCAACGTCTGGTGCTGGTGGTGTTGTTTCAATATCTTGTGGTGATGCTCTAGGTAGTAATACTCCTGGTTCCGACTTTTCCATAACAGCTGGTGGTGGTTATGGTTCACAGTTTGGTGGCGATGTAAATATTACTTCTGGTGCTGCTGGTGCAACAGGTGGTGGTGGTGATATTGTTCTTACAGGTGCTGCTGGCGGTACAAACCAAGGTGGTGGAATTGAATTAAATGCTGGTACTGGTGGTGGTGGAAGTCTTGGTGGTTTTGTTGAACTCGTAGCAGGTGCGGGTGGTCCAACGTATGGTTCTGGTGGCAATGTTGAACTTACAGCCGGTGCTGGTGGGGCGGCAACAAATGGTGCTGGTGGCGATGTTGCGCTTACTGGTGGTGCAGGAACGGGCACTAATGATGGTGGTGACGTTACATTAACGTCTGGTGCAGGAACGACTACTGCGGCTTCTGATCCTGGTAATGTTAATATTACCGGTGCCGATGCTGGTTCTGGTTCATCGTCTACAGGTGGTGATGTTCTTATTTCATCTGGTGCTGGTGATGATAATAATCCAGGTGGTCAAGTTGACCTAACAGCAGGTGCAGGTGGTGCAACTGGTACTGGCGGTGCGATTGATATCAATGCCGGTGCTTCAGCTGGTGTGGCTGGTGGTGCTGTAACAATCGATGCTGGTGCTGGTGGAGGTTCGTCGCTTGGTGGTTCCGTTACGGTGAGAGCTGGTATTGGTGGTGGTACATCTGGTTCTGGTGGCAACATGGCTTTGTATGCTGGTAGTGGTGGTGCTACAACAGGTGCTGGTGGTTTTGCCGCACTTTACGCTGGCGATGCTACGGGTACTGGTGGTGGTGGTCAAGTACAAATTGCCTCTGGTGACGGTGGTGGCACTTCAGGCACGGGTGGTAAGTTAACCTTAACAGCTGGTAGTGGGATTGGTGGTAATGCGACAGGTGGCGAACTAGAGCTTAATAGTGGTGCTGGATATGGTACGGCAGCGGGTGGCGTTATTGATATTAATGCTGGCGATGCTGATGCATCCGGAACGGGTGGTGCAGTAACAATTAACGGTGGCGCTGGTGGATCGGCATCTGGAGTTGGTGGTGCTATTAACATAAACTCTGGTACAACGTCTGGTACGTCTGTTGGTAGTGCGATAAACATTACAGCAGGTGCTGGTGGAGCTACTCAGGTGGGTGGCATATTAACTATAACGGCTGGTGCTGGTGGTCCATCCGGTGGCACAGGTGGTCTTCTAAATCTTCATGGTGGTGACGCAGGTGGCGGTAATCGTCTTGGTGGTGAGGTTGATATTACTGCTGGTGATGGTGCAGGATTTCAAGCTGGTGGCACAGTTGATATCAATGCTGGTACCGGTGGTACAACGGGTAGTGGCGGTAACATATTACTTAATGGTGGCTCTGGCGGTGCAACATCGGGTCAAGGTGGCACTGTTGCACTTGTAGGTGGTATTGGTGTTGGTTCATCTTCCGGTGGTCCTGTTAGCATTTACGGTGGACCGGGTTCGTCAACAGCAAATTCGAATCCAGGTGATGTTACTCTTGGTGGTGCTGATGCAGTTGCTGGTTCATCGGCTACTGGTGGCGATGTTCGACTTTATGGTGGTGATGGTGATGATAATAATCCTGGTGGTGTAATTACTATACTGGCTGGTACTGGTGGTGACACAGCAACAGGTAACGGTGGTGCAGTTAGTATTGTTAGTGGTACTGGTGGCTTATATGGTGGCGGTGGTAAACTTACAGTCACAGCAGGTGACGCTGGCGGAAGTGATCGTGTTGGTGGTGAGATAGAATTAAACACTGGCGCTGGTTCAGGATCGCAGAACGGCGGTGTTATGGACCTGAACACGGGTGCGGGCGGTGCTTCGGGAACTGGTGGTGCTTTTACACTAAACACTGGTAATGCTGGTGCAACAACTGGTAGTGGTGGTCCTCTTACAATCGTAACTGGTAATGGATCAGTGGGTAATGGTGTTGGTGGTCCTATTTCAATCACAGCAGGAGCATCTGGCGGTACAGGCTTCTTTGGTGCTGATATAACAATTACAGCTGGCGCTGCATCTTCATCTGGAACAGGTACTGGCGGTGACGTATTCCTTGTTGGTGGTATCGGCGGCTCGACTTCAGGTACTGGCGGCGATGTTGATATTGACGCTGGTGCTGCTACTGCAAGTAGTGCCCAAGGTGGTGATGTTAAAATTGATGCCGGAGTTGCAGGTCTTACTGGTGCTGGTGGTACTGTTACAATTACAGCTGGTCCAGGTGGAGCGACATCTGGGACTGCTGGGTCTCTCAATCTTCGAAGTGGAGTGTCTACTGATGGTCCAGGTGGCTCCGTTACAATTACAGCACAAAACGCAGCAACAACTACAGCCGCAAATAGGGCTGGCGGTGGAGTAAATCTTAATGGTGGTGATAGCACAGGCACATCAGGTGCTGGTAGTATTACACTGACTCCAGGTGAAGCTACAGGGGCTGGTGCTGATGGTGCTGTTGTAATTGCTCCTGTGAGTTCTGATGGTGCCGCCTCCCAATTGCGACTCCGTGAAGATGATGCAAACGGAAACAATTATGTAGCCCTTTTGGCTGAAGCTAGTATCGCTTCAAACTTTGTATGGAGAATTCCATCTGAGGGTCAATCGTCTGATCAGATTCTTGGTATTGATCTTGGTGAGTTTACGGTCGCTGGTCTTCCGAGTGCATCGAACAATGCAAACTGCTGGGCACTCGCAACGAACGCTTCTGGTGGCAGAACGATGGTTCGCAGTGATGGTACAAACTGGAAGGTAGTTGTGGTTGAAGGTGCGACGGTAAGCACGTAATAGAGCGTCTAGAATCGTTTCTACGCGTCGATCGACGTAGCAGATGCATGAGACATCAGGGTGGGCACAGATCCGCTCAGAATTGGTTTAAATCGCCAGATCTAAACGATTAATACTTTAATGCTTTGTATCGGGAGTCGGCAAAATAGCGAGTTGAACTTCGCCGAGAACCTGATCTTTGATTCGCTTTTCTTCACGATCAAATTCCGCTTGCTTCTTATCGTCGATTTCATCTTTGTCGCGTAACATAACAGGTGTGTCACCGTCGAAATCCCAGTCTTCTTTTCCAGGCATGCCGTGAACAAACTTAACATAATCTTCGTTCGCTGTTCCAAGCTCGTATACCGTTCCAGAATTTGTCGTGATTAGACGACCTTCTGCTTTCGTCATAGGAGTTGTTGTGACGCCTTTACCATCATCGATTCGTGGGTGGCCAATTACTTCGCCTGTTAGTCTTCCTGGAACACCGCAATCAGCGGCGAGCGCACCAAACGCATCTCCGGGAAGGAAACAAACGGCCCAGTTTTCAAGTTTTACAGTTTTCATGTCCCTTATATTAGCATATCAAAAAAGATAAGCCAACTGACCACTTTACTTATTGGGGCAATCTCTACATGGGTCAACACGACACCACAAGTCGTCACACGCGTTTCCAACTCGACGTCTTCGCTGTGCGCGAATATCAGCTTTTAACTTTGGGCGACTGGCTAAGTAAAGCAGTTGTTTGAAGAATGTAATCATTGAACGTTTTCCAGTCTAGTGATCAGTGCATTCGTTGCTTGAATACGTTTGGGAATTATGTAAGTGGGTCCACGCATAATTTCGTCAATTAGGTAACAGAAGTCGACCTGAAACCTGTATAGTTTTGAAGTCTTTGTATTATCTCTTCCCACCGTCATGATTGCTTTGTCTTGAGCAACCTGAAATGAGCGGCTTAAAAATTTAACAACCTTTGGTACATCAATGTTTCCTGTCCCTTCAGCCATTGGATAGTTCCTTAATTTTATTAGTGTTAAGATAAGAGTCTGGGAATTGGTACTAGACGTCAAGGGTTTACGGGTTGGTGTGAGGGTCTAATTCATCGATCAGACGAACTGTAATTGTTCATGATTTTATTTACGAATTTTGACCGTTTGGAACCTGTTGTCATAAGTGGGGTTCATACGTAATCTATTTAGATATAATGCTAATAATAAATAGGTTTTGACCTCTATCGTGAAGAAGAAATTTATCCGAATCCACATGAATGTCGCACACGAGTACGCAAAACTCTCGTGTTGTGAACGTCAAGTAGGTTGCATTTTTGTCAAGAACAATTGTGTAATTTCGATCGGATACAATGGAACCCCTCCTGGGTGGAAAAACGTGTGTGAGGATTCTGACGGTGGCAAGAATAATGAAGATGTTATTCATGCTGAAGAAAATGCCGTCGCCAAACTTGCAAGGAGCAATGAGTCGGGCGAAGGCACCGTAGTATTTTGTACACACGCACCATGTAAAAAGTGCGCTAGACTCCTAGCAAATATTGGGATCAAAGAACTATACTATGACGGTATGACGACTAATCATCGTTGGCAAGGCATAGAACACTTGAACAAATGCAATATAATTGCGATTCGAGTAGTAAAAGAAAAAGAAAAACAAGGAGCTATGAATGTCCCAACCCGAATTGAACGCTGGTTTAGAGATCGTCTCTACCAGTTTCGAGGACCCCTTCGCTTACGACGTTTGGAAATCAACGTATAAGCACCACACAGATAACACTATCGAAGACACACTAAGACGAGTTGCACAGTTTGTTGCAAGCGCAGAAGATACAGAATTTAAGCAGGCAGAGTGGGAAGAGAAATTCTTCGATATGCTCTCCAGCTTCAAGTGTACCGCAGGCGGACGAATTTACTCCAATGCTGGTACAGAGTGGAAAGGTACAACGCTTATGAACTGCTTTGTATCTCCACGAACGTCTTCAGATCTTGATTCATTGCAGAACATTGTAACGGATCTCTACAATCAAATGCAGACGCTGAAATCAGAAGGCGGCTGGGGCCAGAATTTTTCTTGGCTTCGTCCTCGTGGCGCATTCATTCATGGTATTGGTGTGGAAACGCCAGGCTCCGTGAAGTACATGGAAATGTATGATAAAGCGAGTGACATTATTACGTCTGGCTCTGGAAAGGAAAGCACGAACACAAGAGCGAAAGGAAAGATTCGTAAGGGTGCTATGATGGGCGTCCTTGATGTGTGGCATCCTGATATCATTGAGTTCATTACTGCAAAGCAAAAGCAGGGACGACTGTCAAAGTTCAACATCTCAGTAAATTGCACAGATGAATTCATGCAAGCTGTGCAGAATGATGAAGACTGGAAGTTGCGTTTTCCGGATACTACATGTGACTCATATGAAGCACATTGGGACGGAGATATCAATAGGTGGGAAGCAAAAGGATTTCCAACCGTAATATATCGAACGATCTCAGCGTTGTGGTTATGGAATCTCATTATGGAGTCAACATACAATCGAGCAGAGCCTGGTGTTTTGTTTCTCGATCGTGCCAACTACTTCAATCCGCTTAACTACAAAGAAACGATCTATGCAACAAATCCATGTGGCGAACAAACGTTGGCGCCTGGTGGTGTGTGTAATCTCGGCTCTCTTAATCTGACTCAGTTTGTCAATAAGGACAGAGATGGTTTTGATCTAGAGAAGGTTGCAAAGTATACACGTCGATTGGTTCGTTTCCTCGACAATATCAACTCGCTATCAAAGGCACCACTTCCTGAGTACACAGACTCGATGCGTAACAAGCGTCGTATTGGTTGTGGTATTCTTGGATGGGGGTCTTCACTATTCATGATGAAAGTACCGTTTGGTTCTCCACAGGCTGATGTATTGCGCACTGATGTGATGGGAACTATTGCACGGACCGCATATGAAGCATCGATTGATCTTGCAGTGGAGAAAGGAATGTTTTCCTATTGCGAGCCCGAGAAGCATGCTGAGAATCCTTTCATCGTTGGCTTACGTTTATCTCCTGATTACACAGCACTACTGAAAAGTCAGGGCATCCGTAATTCATCACTACTAAGCATTCAGCCAACAGGTAATACGTCAATTCTAGCGAACGTTGTCTCTGGTGGATTGGAACCTATCTTTATGCCGGAATATGTTCGGACAGTCATTGTGAAAGCTGTTCCGAAAGACATGGAAGACATTACACCAAAATGGTATGAAGGCGAGTGGCACGAGACAGAACTGTTTAAATTTATAAAGGAAGGAGATGAAGAACTCCTTCGGGGTGTTAAAGACGGGACCGTTTACAAGATTGATAAGAATCGTGGACTAACAAGAGAAGTTCTTTGTGAAGATTATGGTGTTCGATATTTGAAAGCCCGCGGTGAATGGGATCCGGATGCTGACTGGGCTGTTACGACAGTCGACCTTGAGGTGAAGGATCATGTTAATGATTTGAAGGGATTTGCGAAGTGGGTCGATTCGGCTATGTCAAAGACCGTTAATGTCCCACACGAATATCCATTTGAGGATTTCAAAGACATTTATATTGACGCGTACAAAAGTGGATATGTGAAAGGAGTTACAACGTATCGCGCAGGAACGATGACAGCTGTTCTGGCAGCAAAGGATGAAGTGAATGCGGAAGCAATCGACGAAGAGATTATCTTAGATGATTACAAGGTGCCGAACCAATCTCCAGCAACGATCAACACGATTCGAGCTGATGGAAAGAAGTGGTATCTGACAGTTATCCAGAATGAATCTCAGACACGTCCGCTCGCACTATTCGTTCACACAAATCATCCTGAGAAGAATGTCACAACACATGATGCAACAGAACTATTGTTGCAGATGGCTCGTGATAAAGGAATCCCCGAAAAGTGGGTTCAGGATACGGAAGACAAACTCGTCCGAGATAACAACGCAACAAGGATTGCTCGCGCGATCAGTATGTGTCTGCGGCATGGCGTTTTGATTAAGAACATCGTTGCCACGCTCGATCAGGTTGATGATGTGTTTGTCGGGACGTTTTTGTTTCAGGTTAAGAAGTTCTTAATGACGTTCTTGAAGGAAGGCGAGCGGGTTCAGAATGGTGATTGTCCAGAATGTGGCACGAATAACTTCGTGTTCTCAGAAGGATGTATCAAGTGTGGAGATTGCGGTTACAGTAAGTGTGGTTAATCCTTCATATCTGAAATTCCGGATCTTCGTTGTTGAGCCAATCATACCAACGACCTGCTTGACACGTATTACATCCTTCTTGCCAATGCGGATGAGCAGAACAAATGCTAAGCCAAACAGATCGTCTACCGTTCAACCATCTCACTGGTTCCCATCCAGTCGTCCCTTTTGGGCCGTTCGTGCGGGTCGAGGTCAAACTTGAAACCGGAATCTCTTGTACATTTTGTTTTGCCATCTACGACATCTCCTCGAAATCCGTGCTCGGTTTCTTGTTGAGCCCGTTTGCAAATTCCCGTTGTTGCATATTCAGATGGCGGAGCTGTTACCCAACCGCTGAACGATAGATATGCAACAAAGAGAAACGTTGTAGTCTGCATTACTCAAAACGTTACGCTTCGGTGAAAGTTGCGCGCATGCTTTTCACGAATGGCAGGTATATCTGCAACGTCAATTGGTTGACAGACAAGATAGCGAATCTCTTTTCGTGCTTGAAGTTTCTCGCTTTCGTCGACGAGTTGCGTGGAACAATCACGTTGGAGATCCCACTGTTGTTCCTTCTTCGTCGGATCAAGCGAATCAACTGGTCCAGTTGTCGTCATATACATTGCAAAGAGAACGTACTTGATCATTTCAATACGTCTGGAGTCGTTGCAAGTTCAACAGGCAGTACCAACTTCCAGAGATTACGACTGCGACTGTTAGCCAACAGTTCGTTAGAATCCTTCGCCGAGTACTTTTCCGGGTCAAGCGACCACGTGATGTGGTAAATGTTTCCATCTGGTCGAATGTATGTTCCATCAACCGAAACGACGAGCGCTTCGAGGCCATCTCCACTGTCGATGTAACCGACGAGCTTAACGTCAGCATAGTTCGGAGCTGGTGTGCCTTCCGGCACGCCGAACTCAACTGTGACGTGGTGTCCGATCGGTTTGGAATATTTCGGAGGATAGCTCAACGCGAGCATCATCCGAGACTCTTCATCAAGAACGTGTGCTGTGTACATGTTAGTCGTCGTCTGAAATAATGTCGAGAAGATAAGCTGCGGCAGCAGCCTCCAGTGCGTCCTTCGCCAAGTCGTCGGCCGACAGATCCTCTCCTTCGAGGGGCTTTCGGATAATACGAGGAGTTGCCTTTCGGGCAATACCAAGTGTCATATCATCGGCAACGTCGAACAGATCATTGAATAACCCCATTACACTAATGTCCTCAATACTTTGATTGTACTATCGGCATCGGTATGAAAAACACCAATGCCCCCTTCGCGCTCCCAAGCATCAATATTTTTCTGCTGGTCGTCGATAAGAATTTTGTTGTCGCCTGCGAACTGAGCTTTCTCAACACCGTCTCGCGTTGTGTTGACTTTGATGTGTGAGCCAAGCTTCTCAGCAACCCATCTGTGCTTCATGTCGCGAATTTTGTCCATGTGTGAGCGGCCAGTGGCCGTTAGTACCTCAACGTCGTGAGGTTCAAGGAATCGCCACAGAGTCATTGCATCAGGCATCAAGTCTAAATCATACCAGACCTGCTCGCCCCTCTTCAACGCTCGGTTCGTTTCTCTCCACACACGATTGCGAAAGTCTCGGTCCACAAGATAGCGTTCCTGTGTAAACGGTTCGCCGATGAGCTCTGACCACTTTTTGCGTAGGTCAGACATCACCCCGTCGAGGTCGAGATAGATTTTTGGTGATGTAAGCTCGTTAAGCTGCATGATGTGCATAATACATCACTACATGCACTATGACAAGACCCACCAACATTGCGGTGTTGGCCACACGCCACCAGAAGCTAACCTTCGATTTCTTGGTGTTTGGCATATCGTCACTATATGATTTCATTTTTGTTTTCCTTTACAGTGGTATTAGTGAAGCAAGTGCGCGGAGAGCATTAAACACCTTTTGGAGTTTAATCTTGTGCTTAAGATCATTCGCGTATGATTCAACGGTTGAAAGCTGAAGTAGGTCTTCTGCAATTTCGTCAAATTCACTCTGCGACAGATTGCCTGCATTTAGGGCAGCCTTCGACTGTGCGAGAAACGCCGCTACTTCTCTTACTGATTCTTCTTCGTGGGTAGTGTAATCTTCAAACTTCATTTCTCTTTTAGTCCTACTGCTTCAAGCGTTGCTCGCACTTTCTCGATAAAGATCTGAGCTTTGAGTCTGCAATATGTAATGCTTGGCTCTTTTCCGTCAGCGTAACGCCGTTCGAATTCGCGAGTATCGTCTCGAAGGATTTTGGAGATTTCAAACACCTCCGTGTTCTTTGGTATGTAGAACGTGTAGGTCGTTAATACCTCAGCGTCCTCAACCAACTGATGAATCCGGGCACGAACTTGATCGGGCTCTGAGCATTCATCGTGTAGCATCCGTGCATGAGTCTCCAAACGAGAAAGCAATAGATATTCGTTCTCGTCGAACTTTGGTGGAAACATATTACAACCAGCAATGAAGATTGCGGCTGCGACAATTATCGAGGTTAGCGCCTTCACCAGGTCCTCGTTGACAGACTGGCCTTGCCGCCCGTTGCTGTTAAAATACCTTCACCCTCTAACGATTTCCGCCATTCAGTGGCGGAATGGCCGTGTCCGAGAGCATGAAGAATTTTGAGCCAAAACTCATACTCTTCTGGCTTTTCACTTTCGCCCATAGAATTGAGAGTACCATCTACAAGGCTTGCAAGTGCCCCTCGTTGTTCTACACTGAGCAATTTGCCTAAATCGCGAGGTTGAAGTTGATTCATCCCTTCGTTTAGCCCTGCCAGTTCAAGCAGTCTTTCTTTATTCATAGATAATCTCCTGATTAATACCTATTTATCTTCCTTCCACAAAAGCTTTATCTCGATTCCAAGCCGCACACGCAGCAACATGGTCAATCACTGCATCGACGCCGAATTCGTGCGCTAGCATGCCGTTGATCAATTTGCTGCGTGGTAATTTGCCAATTGTGACCATCGGAATATCTTGGGTCCTCGCAAACTGATTGCGAAGAGTGGCAAGGTCCATCCTACAGAAATGAAATGCACGTCCTGAAATTTGTCTGAGATTAGGAGGTGATGACATATTCTTTCTTCTTGTACTTTGCAAGGATCTCAGTTAACTCCTCGATGTACACAGCCGTTCGCTCCTTCGGCAAACGAAGCAATTTATTGTACCGTGCAAGGGTCTTCTTTGCGGCCGCAAGCTTGTCTTCGATCTTTTTCTTCTCGGCCTTCGTGAACCGATATACGGGGAGGTCCGCGATATAATCGGTGTACACTATATCAAGATCGGTAAGGAATTCCTTTAGAGCCGATCGTGAGACCATCGTTCTTGCCTCACCACTAACATCACGACGAATTGCGGTTAGAATGTCGAGATACTTCTGAATGTCAACCTCAAGCAATCCTTTCAGGCGCTGGTAACGATTCTTGTACCACTGTAATCGCCACTCAGTGAACTCCTCAATGTATTCAGCCACTGACGGTTGCCACACTGTAGTACCATCGAATCCAATCAACGTGAACAGTTCAGTTACAGCAACAATCAGACCAAGCTTTTTGAGAAGATCGTTAATGTTTTTCGGCTGATGTCCTCTTTTGAACTTCACGAGGATGTCAACTGACTCAGCTGAGCTATCTTCGTAGTTGATAATAGTTCCTTCGGCTCTCAGCTTATTGAGCACACCAGGCGTCTTCGCCTTGCCGTCAATATACGCTCCATGAAGAACGCCATGAGGCAGCTTGGTGATTCGAACAGTTGTTCCATTAATGACGTCGACTTCACCAGCAAACCAATACTTCGCACCTTCGTTGCCCTCTCCCCAATCAAACGCCCAACAATCATTGGGTGCGTTGTAAGGCATCGGCTCTCGGAACGACTTGTTGTTCAAGCATGCGATTTGCGATTTGATAATCTCCTCGAATTCACGAGGAAGAATTGTCGCCGCGAACCCGATCGCGATCCCTTGCTGACCATTAACGATTGCAAGTGGGACGAGTGGAAGGAAGTGACATGGCTCCTCTAACGTGTCGTCATAATTCGGACGCATTGGAACCAATTCAATATCTCGGAACAATACATCTTTAGCGAACTGCGAGACCTCAACGCTAGAGTATCTCGGTGCTGCGTATGCAGTCGGATCTAGCAGCGTACCAAATCCACCTTCACCTTTGAGCAGAGGAATGTTATTGCCGAAGTGAGCAGCAAGTGTATTGATCGTACCAACTGGAGCATCATGTGGGTGGATTGGCATCGTTGCCCCACCCAGATTAGCCGACTTGTAATGTTTTCCGTTTCTGGCGGTCCACAATACTCGCCGCATAGCATTCTTCAAGCCATCCGCTGCGTGAGGGATGGCTCGTTGTTCAAGCGTATAGAGAGCGAACTCTCTTCGCTGCGATTCTATGTATTCAGAACTGTTCACTTCTTTTTACGAAGATTTCCCGTTGGACGGCTCGACCAGTTACGCTTCGAGCACTGTTCAATAATCTGAGCAAACGTAATCGGCTTATAGCCATGGAACTCACAGTTCACATTATACATCTGCTCTCCATACTTTTCCCAGTCCCACTGACCACCAACGTGAATGTGGCCGTGAATGTTGAAGTGGGGCCATGGAAGATTCTCCATCGGATAGTGCGTGAAGACAAATGATTGATCCTCGTGCACGAGTTGATAGATTAAGTGCTGCTCGTCGAAATCCATCTTCTTCACTTTCTTCTTGTCGAAGTCGTGATTTCCAACAACAAGCATCTTGTACCCGTTGCACATGTTGAGAATAATGTTCGTAGCAGCTGAACTCATAAACGACACATCGCCAACCCAGATGCATACATCGTCAGGTTGTACGTGATCGTTGTAGTACTCAATCAGACATTGGTCCATGTGATTGACACCGACGAACGGTCTGTTGCTGAACCCAATAATGTTATTGTGTCCAAAGTGGAGGTCACTCCATATCCATAGTTTCTCAGGATCGTACTCGCTGAGATCGATAAAGTTGTCCACCGTCGTAGGGTGGATTTTGGCATACTTTTCAGGATGCCGAGCACGAGGTCGTGCTGGCCGATTTTCATATTCAATCAGCCTTGAGAGATCTGCTAGATAGAGATCTCGTAAATGTTGTAATTCGTTATTCATTAGTTAACCATTCTTTTCGAGGACCAGCATCTTTGTCAAACAGTAGTTCGAGCACTTCCGCAATGTGTCCATCATCTATTATTGGAATGAATGCATTCTGGTTATCCAAAATCATCTTCCAGTCTTGTTTTGTCATACTACCTAATCCTTTGTAGTACGCAATTGTCCAGTTTTGGTACTTCGTTCGTACCTTCTCATATTCTGCTCGCGAATGGAAGTGTCTTCGTTGCTTGCCTTTCGTCGCACAGACATTTGGCGCCAACATCCGATAGATGAACGGCTCATAATCAGCATCCATCAGTTCGGGCCAAAAACGATAGAACAGATTGACGAGTAGTGTGAATATATCTGACCCATCTGTATCCGCATCTGTCGCAATAATTATCTTGCCGTATCGAAGCTCACTTCGAACGGCTCTTTTACCAGGCACGAGACCGATCGCACGGAGCAGTCCTGTAACCTTTGTCATAGTCAACACTTGTGCAGTTGTACTTCCATACACATTATTGATCTTACCTGTTAACGGAAGCGATGCCATAGTCTTCGCGTCCCGCACTTCAGCGATCTTTTGTTTTGCAGAATCGCCTTCCGTGATAAACAACATTGTTTTGGATCGATCTCTGCTCGTTGCATCAAGCAGCTTGGGTACCTTTACATCTAGCTGCTTCTCGTGATTCTTCACAGCATTCCTATTTGCTGTGATGTGATGCCGAATCGTAGCGCGTTCCACTACATCGTTGAACCACGTTTTGTTCCTCCGAGCAAACGTTGACCAGCCAGCCTCGATCATGTCGGCCATTTCTTTACGAAGATTTGGTCCAGTGAGTCGAGTCTTCGACTGAGCATCATAAGTGGGATCGGACAATTTCAGGTTGCCGATCACCAATAGATTCTCTCGTATGTCATTCTTCGTTACTTCACACTTCGCCTTCTTGGCTTGATGCTGCAACTGTTCTACGGTTCGACCGACAAAGGCGTTCATGAACTGCGTATTGCATATACCTCCATCAAACAGTAGAACGCTATTTACATAGGAGAACATCATTTCGTCAACTCCTTCATACGAATCGAGGATGACGAAGAACTCCATGATCACACCTTGACCATCAATTACCTTCTTGAACGAGAACTTGAAGTATTGATCGGAAAGCGAATCGACGAATTCATCGAAACCTTTCTTGTACTTGAACTTCTCTTTTCCGTACTGAACTGTAAGGCCTGGATTCGTTAGCGCAACCTCGACAGCTCGATTTCGAAGAAGTTGTTCCGGAAGCATAATGTCATCAAATACTTCGGGGTCGAGTAGGAACGAAATAGACGTTCCAGTCTTTCCGTTGCCCTTCCGAATGCTCGGCCGACTAATATTCTTTGCCCCATCGGTAAAACGTTGACGGTATCGCTTTCCATCTCGACGAATGTCAACATAGAACTCTTTGCTGCAAAAGTTTGTGCAAGCGCTACCTACACCATTTTGTCCAATAACACCAGCGTCCTTTCCATTCTTAAAGTTTCGACCTGATGCAAGATTCGCAAGCGCAACCTCTGGAGTGAATTTACCCTTCACTTGAGGATGCTTTCCGATAGGTATACCACGACCGTTGTCGGTGATCGTATATTCACCGAGCGCTGGATTTGCATCTATCGTTAACAGTTTGTTCCGTTGATTAAGCTGAGCGAATTCATCAATGCTGTTTTCTACAATCTCATCGACTGCCTTGAATACAGCTGGAATGAACTCCATCTCTTCAACTTCGATGCTCCCATTCTCAAACATTGGAATGGAATACGTCCCCTTTGTCATGTTGCCAAAGAAGATGTTTGTGCGAAGCCGAACATGCTCACGAGGAGATAACTGTTCGATGTCTTTTTCTGTGTATGTTTTATTAGCCATGGAAAATCGAAATGAAATTACTCATCTGCCCACTATCCTTTTATTTGGGTCATATGTCAACTGATGAGTTTACAGTGTAGGAAGTCTCTCTTGCAACGGGTGCCCAGTAATCTCTTCAACTTTTTTACTCCACGAGTAGAAGTTTTTTCCGTGAGACATCTCTTTAAATTCAACCCACTCCCACTGATGAACCATCTCGTGAGCAAGGAGCCAAAGGAAGGAAGCTCTGTTGGATGGATATGTTTGAATTCCAATGATAACGTCATCGGTGTTCTTTTGGATTGGAGCACAACCTTCACACCATCCTTCTGAATCATGGAACCTTCGGATTTCGATTTTTCGTGGAGGGGAAAGTTTTTCATCGAAGATGGCCTTGTTTAACATGTGCCACCAATGTAATACAAAGCGGGGGGTAACTTCAAAATCGTGGTTGGAACCTTTTTTCTTAACGTGACTCTTGATCTTCCTTTTTGCTTGAGCCTTTGTCACAATATACCCCTAAGTTAGTTTCGGCGGCGAAGCCGATAGCGGTGTGCTCCACAATCGATTTCATCACATAGAGCTTTCCGTATTTCTTTACACCTGCACTGATGTCTTTACAGTCACCAATGTTCGGCGTACTAATATGCCAACCGAGACTGAGTGCTTGGAGTGCCGCTTTATGTCCATCGCCTAAACGATCTGGAATATAGACTTTTTTACGGTGAGAACGATTAAGCCATTTTATCTGAGGTTCTAGTATTTTGTTCCCCAAAATAGCCACTCCGCCAATCACAAAGGCATCAAACCATCCTTCTAGTATGTATAGCGGATTTTCCGTTTCTCGGAAGATTTCGTCGTAACCGTGCAGAACTCGGTCACGCTCATCTGGAGGGCTGAGATATTTCTGCAGAGCTCGGTCAGTGAGGTCTCGCCCTTGCCAGTATATCAGCTTCTCACCTTTGTATATCGGGATGATCAGGCGTCCTCTCCACTTAACGACCTGCGAATCCTGCGAAGGTCCGGACAGCATGAATCGATACGAATTTGGGTCGATGCATCGCTTGTCTTCCAGATGATACCGAGCGATCTCAGCCCACGCATCATCTTCAGCGGCTTCAGCGAGAGGATAGAATGATTTAGGGAAAGTTAGCTCTCGAGGCTCGATTGATACAGGTCTTGGCGCATCTGAAGTTTTACCTTGCCGTTCCATGTTTTTCAATGAAACCATCTGCCATTCTGTATCAGGAATTTGGAATGCATCAAGAACGATTTTCATGTTCTTTGAGATGCGATCGTGTTTGTCGGGGTCGTATGTTGCGGCGTGACCGCAATTGAAACAGTTGTAACCTGTCTTCTCTCCATCGAACCGAAATCCGGCTCGCTTACCCTTTCGTCCGTGGTCGTTACACACTTTGCACAAGACGTAGTACCAGCCTTTTGCTGTGGCTGGGGGTAAAGCGATAAACTGTCTGATTACTTCTTCAAGCGTCTCCATTAGTGAGACTATACGGTAAATAGATGCATGAAACTACAAGACCTGCTCGACTCATCACAAAAGACGTTATCTTAACGCGTAACCTTTTTCTTAGTCTTCTTCTTAACGACCTTCTTCTTGGCTTTCTTCTTAACAGTCTTCTTTTTGGTTTCCGCCTCTAGCTTCTTTTCGAGAGCTTTAATTTCACGCTCTTTCTTTTTGAGATCCTTTTCCATAGCTGCTACCATCTTCACGAGACGCTCACGAATCTCCTCGGATTGCATCCAAAAATCTTCGCCTTTAAGCAGACGATCGAACTCTTTCTCGGTGAAGAAAGGAACGTATAGTCGTCGCATGAATGATTCAATCCAATCAGACACACCTTTGACGTTTGCTTTTAGCTCGTGACCCTTACCGTAAGCTCCTGCACTGAAGTTATGGAACATCATTATGCAGTCATCGTGGATAACCATTTCGTCGGCTGCAAGAAAAATCATTGTTGCTAGTGAGCAAGCTTCTGACTCGACACTAGCAATAATGTTAGCCTGGGAGGAACGCATTGCGTTGATTAACTGAACTCCCGTATCGATACTACCACCAGGAGAGTTTAAGTGAATACACACCGTTTCTTCTGGTCCAGCCATTCTGATCTTATGAATCATGTCGACATATTTGTCTGGTGACCCAATCCCCTCACTAATATAGAAGTGGTGGATTTTAGATTGGACGGCTTGTTCAAAATAATTATACGGCTTTCGTTCTTTTTCTTCCTCGTCTTCTTCTGAAGCTATGATATCTTTATTCATGCACCAAGCCTTACTTTACCCAAGCAAGTACTTTGCTGAAAAGACCCTTAACCCAAACAGGCTGTGGGAGTACATTCCAACCAATCACGAGGCCAACTGCGACCCAAAATAGAATATCCAACATGATGTCTTCCTCCTTTGTGTAGACGGAGGTATTTAGTAGTGCGCGAGTTGGAGATAAGGGCTTAGCTGTGCACGAATGGCCACTTTGGAGGACCAGCTTATTTTTTAACCAACTGATATTCGTAAGTTGTGCCGTGCCTTTTGGTTGTGTGACCTTGAGAAATTTTGAAGTCCAGATTAACAGACTGTGCTAACTGCGGAAGCATTTTTGCATACAGGCGTTGCCGACTAGGCTCATGTGCGGTGAAATATATTATGCGAAAGTCGTGTATGTTAGTAAACTCTTGAAGTACTTCTTTTACAGTTGCAAATATTTTGTATGCGTCTCCCTGACCTGTAATCGTAGAGCTGACGGTTTTGTCTCGATAATTAGGAGCTGTTGCTTCGCGTGCGAAGGAAAAACTCCATTGGTCTTCACCTTCATACTCAAATTCGACATAGACGATGTTCTCAGCATCGGTAACAAACTCCGCTGTCACGCTGGTGTTTGATTCGTGGGTCCATTTCCATGGGTATGCGTGTTGGAAGACTTCATTCAGCTTCATTAGAATCGCTCTCTATCACTCACGTAATGAATGGAAACGATTATAAGCGTCCCGTCACCAATCCTCTCGCGTTCGCGTTCAGCACCGACACGAGTAAACCACGTAATACCAGACACAGGCTGCTCATTTGTATTCCATACTTCGTAACCACCGTCGTCACGAGTGCTTTTCCACTTGGCTGTATTCATGGCGTGTTTTCCAGGCTTGCCAAGTTTTGGTAGCCGTGCTTCAGGTTCACGTTTTCGCGCTGGTGGATTTTCCATAACTTCTATCATTCTCATGTGGATATTTATAAAAAGTCTAGAATTGCGCGAATGCATCCTCTACTGGCATTCCTGTCATGATTAGAGCGACGAGTTGATTGCGTTTTGCGTAATTTTTAACGCCTCTAGCTGACATACCTTCATCAGGATGTTCTTTTGCATAGGCTGACATCAATTTCAATGCCGGGTCCTTTCTGATTTTCTTAAGTTTCATATGTAATCTCCACAAAAAGAAAGGGCGGTAAACGCCCTTTCCCCACA